>C687J13896_1000168_pt1 | contig 57404 bp, 86 predicted proteins | sample RifGroE2_FD_13896 | JGI IMG/M metagenome (IMG submission 13896)
CCAGCCGGCCTGTACCATCTGGTCGACACTTCTATAGAAGACCATCTTATCGAAGACTTTACGTAATGAGGATTTATCACCTCTATTGGCGGTTGCTGTCCAACCTACTACAAGGATTTTAGAACCCCGTGGTGCAAGGTGATCGAGGGCTTTAATATACGAGCTGGCCACGGCATGATGGCACTCATCAACGATGATTGTAGCAAAGAATTCAGAAGAGAATTGCTGTAATCTTTTATCCTTTGATAGCGTTTGGATACTTGCAACAACAACATCTTTATCTTGCCAGTCATTGTTTTCTGCTTTAACTAACCCTATACGAGCTTGAGGCCAAACTCGAAGTATCTTATCTCGAGCTTGCCCTAGCAATTCGTCAGTGTGTGCTATCACAAGACCTGGGCCATTACTTTTCCGAGCCATTAATATGTATGAAAAGATAATGGTCTTTCCACTAGCCGTAGGAAGTACGCCTAATTGCCGACAGATATTCTGGTTAACAAAATGTGTTCTAACCGCATGTACTGCCTCTGCCTGATAATCTCTTGGTACAATCATATAAATCACCTTCTATGTATTATGTATCAATGTTACATATATTATATCATACCTTTGTTATGTATTCAAATCCCTATGTATTGCAGCACATCTCTTTTCATATCGTGCATGCATTATCTTAAAAGGTTCTTTACTTCTAATTACAGGAACAGCTCCTATACCGTAACTGTCTAATAACTCCCACAGTTCAACTTCCTCGTCCTGATTATCTGCTTCTACTGTAAAACCAATAATACCGGCTTTGTATAAATCCCATAGTATAGCACCCGCCTGTTCAGCAGAACAAATAATTACACCATTTAGCATACTAGCGCCATGAGAGCTTACAATTGAGAGTATATAAATCTGACGCCCTCTGGCATATAACTCGTGACCGATTATACCGGTTGTAACATCAATTTGTTGAGTTAGTTTAATCATAGGTACTCTCCTTTCTATTAACCAATACTTTAATATATATTTTCCGGATTCAACCCCATTTTTCTGACTTCTTCTCTCCAAGAATCTCTAGCAGCCTGAACAACTTGAGCCTTTGACATAGGATTGCCAAAGTCATCAGTTACGGGTGTTCCTTCTAGCGTATACTCATCCATGAATTCTGCTAAAGCATCAGCTTCAGCCTTAAGTTGACGAACTAAGGCCTTTTGATATTTAGATGCCATTAATATTTACCTCCTAATCTTAATCTATTAATAAGCCCCGTCAACTTTGACGGGGCTTATTAATCATTCTTGTTTAAAGTTAGGCAATGTATCGGGTACTTCCGGTTTTAGAGAATTCTTACTCATGGCTTTAAGTATCGTACTTAAGCAGTTCAGCATTATCACAACATCAATAACGCCGTAATTGCTCTTAGTGGATAAAAGATCCAAGACCTCTCGCGTAGTTTCATTAGCAATTTCTTTATTCTCTTCTACCATGATACGAATCTCTGGTGAAGAATTAACAACGCTTAAGGTAGTCATTACGATAGGAACTATAACAGCCTCGCCAGCGTTTACACACCCATGACGTAAACAAAGACCGTCACATACGGGCCATAACTCTTGGGCAGCCCTTAATATGTGTTCAGGAATCTTGTTCTCTTCCGGCGTCTCGGGATTAGGCTCTTCATGTTTGAGTTCGGGTTCTTGATTAACTTCTTGATTTGACAATTGAATACCCCTTTCTATGATAACTATATCTTGGATAAATTATCCTTGATATGATCTACCGTAATGCTAAGACTTTCCTGGATAGCCGCTCGTATTACCTCTCGGTAATCTCCACTTGCAACTCTTTTGATAACATTATTAACTTCCTCTTGAGCAACTGTTGCCATGGTTTCTCGTAATGAGCCTACTACATCTTTACGAATCTCTGTACATAAGTTACTCATAAAACCTTGATCTTTCAATAACTTCATTCCGAATTCCATAACAAGTTTAGCCATCGGCCCATACTCTTTTACAGACCGACTAAAACCGGGTGGAGTTATTACCTGAAAACCAGTAGTTAAAATTCGTTCCATATGAGTAGCTACAGCTTCGTCAATCTTACCCAGGGCTCTGTTTTTCTCTACCAAGGCCATAGTTACCTGGTTAACATGTTTTAGCATTTGCTCCTGGGTATCTTTATCTAGGATTGCTAAAAACTCATCTACTTTAACGATCAATATCTTATACCTCCTTCTTTTCTTGGCGGAGGTATACCTTACCGGTAACACCAATAGTATAGTAATCGTTAACATGATTTAACCCGTACTTCTCTTCAATTTGTTCCCAGAGATTATAGCTTTCAGTAACTGCTTCATAAATATCCTGAGCAGTACCACCATGTTTTGCAAAGATTACTTCTTTCATACGAGCAAGGTGGATTTTCTTAGCCTCTTCATAGGTCATTGTAGCAACAACCTTATCCTTCTCATCTATAAGAGACTTCTTAGAAGATTTCTTTCCAAATAACCACATAAATCTTATACCTCCTTCCATAGTTCTTCATCAACGAAGTATTCTTGAGTATCTTCGTCATTATCAAGACCTGTAGCTATAACGTTATACTCACCATCTACCAGTTCCGCATCAGATGCTCCGGTTATCCATATACTACACCGGCGCGACAAGAGGTCTAATTCTTTAAGGAATAAATCTAAGGGGCTTAAAGATTCTGAAGACTCTAAGGGTTCCGACATATTATTCACCCTTTGTATAGGAAATGGAAATACTTGTTTACCAGGAGTAGGTATATAGACATTACAATAACGACAGCATTTACCCTTAGGAACAGACTCGCATTCTCCTACGCCCTTCTCTAAACAGTAATACTCGTCCTTAATACGTACCATAAAGGGACAATGGCCTTCATGTAGCCATGAACATTTATGTTTACAATCATCAGGACTTCTCAAAGTATAAAGATAATCCCTTAATTCATACATCGGGTCGGATCCGTCAAAACCTTTCGACCATCCATTCCATACTGCTTCGGCTTTTGCTCTTAGTTCAGTGAAGAGCTTTTTATAATCAGGTTCGTTAGGCACCTAAATATCACCTCATTTACTATCAGTGAAATCATATAAGTATCGTACTGCCGTTGCAGCAACCTGAATAGCCTCTTTTCTTGAGTGTGATATATCTTTCTTTTTAATAGCTTCCCACATCTCATCAAGCTCTTCTAGGATTACAGCATAACCTTCATGAGGACTATTAAATCTTGCATCCTCACCTAATTTGTCTACAGTTTCATACATTTCGGACATAACCAGGTCTAATAATCTCTTTACCTCCGAAAGGTCGATTATCTTTTTACTCATGTGTAAATATCTTCTTACTCAAATTACCCAGTGGCGTGTTGTGCTCTTTCTTTTTACCCGGGTGACACTTAATCCCATGGTCACAATAAACGCAACGACCATTCATACCCGCTTCAAAAGTCTGACATGCACCATGATCAGGTACATGACAGCAACCACACTTACAGCGTTTTGTCATACACTTCACCTACTTAGTTGGTAAATATTGGTGGACTCGGAGGGAATCGAACCCTCGTCTGTATTAGCTACTCTTAACCGTCTACCCGGAATAGACTTATTACGTAAGTCATTCGCCGCATTCCTGGACGGCGGAACCGCCCCGGCTGTTGGTCACCGTGGATAGTAATTGCCAACTATCCTGGACATGGTCCTCCACCAACTGGTCTAGCTTATCGGCTCCAAGTATGACCAGTAATACCCCTTCATTCTTCGCTTCATGCCGAACTAGCAGCATTAGACTTCTACGAGTCGCAGGACTGTCGCCTCCCACCTCTTCACATTTGCGAGGATTTGCTCTACACATTTCGATTCACGGGCCCGGCCCGATGTAGGCTTACACAGAAGCCACAGGAATGTAGATTTCCTACCCCATTCCCGGGGATTACTCAATTCTTAAACTCTCAATCGGTTAGCTGAGTTTTGCTCCGATGTTTTGAGGCTGTTTATCTATTCAGTCCTAAGACTAAGCAGCAGCTTGTAAAGGTGTTTTGGCATTTATATTGTTGGCGTAAGTCGCCACCTGTCCGGGCAAGTTTACCATCTCTAACACATCGAAACCAGTCGAGCCCATAAAAGACCGGGTTCTGCACACCCGGTCTGTGTTTGTTGAAAATACGTAATATTGGTCGTTAGTTACCGGATATAAGCCCTCCGGCCGGGCGACGTTAGCCATAATCGGTATACGGAATATCACCAATAGTCTGAGGCCCGGAGACTATGGTAAATAACGGGTATACGAGTCTTGCCGGAATTAAGAAGAACTCAACATTACGCCATAATGGCTCAACTTCCGGATAAGGTAAATCGTATATATAATCGTAAATATATTCATATTCCATTTTTATATAACACCTCCTTTCTGAAGTAAACTATATCATATAAATTAAATGCTGCTACCCGTATCGAAACTTTCGCGGGCAGCGCCCGGCAGCCAAGATATTATTTATCAAAGGTTCTAGAGTATAAACCATCTTTCATTAGGCGTCATCCTCTCTTAATCAGTTAGAAGCAATTTTGGTAAGATAAATATTGGAGGTAGATAAGTATTAGCCCCGAAGGGCTAGATGTAACCGCTAACAAAAGTACAGTGCCGCCGGAATAACGAAATGGTACCGGTAATCACCGGCAATAAACAATTTGGCGATATTAAAAGCGCCAATGATTTAAGTATAAACTTTATGGGATACATTACGCGACTTACTACATCTCGCCAATCATCACAATAAGTTGTAAACGCTTCAGTAAAATCCTTACCTATACGTCCTAATATAAAAGCACGTTCTAAGGCAAGAGAATTCCCTGATAAAGCAATTGCATGTCCATATCCTAAAACAGCAATATGCTTAGAAGATCCTTCATACACATAACAATTACACGCATAACCAGAAAACCGGCAAAAGGCTATTAATATAGTAATTAGTATTCACCTCCTTTCTTATTAATCAATAAATGAACCGAGGGCCGGTCACAGCAATATCGGCCCGGCCCAACCCCTCAGGTAATGAGCTAAAATATAAATATTCGGGAACTAAGCAAAACCCTTAAGTAAAACCGGTTGGAAATCCGTGTATCTCCGGTGATAGTTGCGGGGCGCCCTGTTGTAGCTTAACCAGAGAAAGGTATGCGTATGGTAAGTCTATATATATGCATACCAGCATTCCGCAGAATACCTTATCTAGCAAGCAACATACAACCGTACTATCGTGTAATAGATGCACTCTTATTTCATCTCCTTTCTTATGTGATATATAAATATTCAGGGTAGGCCAGATTCCCTCACCTGGCTACTGACTAATCTAAACTTTACCGCCTCGGGCTTAAATGGCCGATATTACCGTTCCGGGCGGGATCCGGATGATCGCACAACCCCACTACCCTGAAGATATTAACATTTACTTCTTACTGTAGTATTGTCTTTTATTACTGTATTTCCTTTTACTTATTAATTACGCCTGGTTTATTTTAACCAGGCGTAATTATAACTTTGTAAGTGGTCAAGGGTGCGGGAATTGAACCCGCTATGGCGTCGTCGGAGCCTAGGCGCGACACTTCCTTACCGTTAGGAGAACCCCTGATGTGACCGCCAGTTACGGCGGCTAAGTTTAGCAATTTCCACCCGGGCCTACGGCTTTATGAGCTTCTTTCTCAAGCTTCTCCCAAGCTTTCAAGTCAATGTGTTCTGTAATATCATAGACCTGATCATTTACCCAGATATAGCACTTGCGGCAGGCTACGCATACTTTAACACTGTAAGAGTCGGTTGAGACATTCTTGGTTTTATCCGCCCTCATATAGGGCATTACCATCTCTACATACCCGGCATGACGGAAATGTAGACCGCCGCAGCCAGCGCACTTAAAGAGGAATAATTCGTTACCGTCTTTAACATTTACGGGCGTAACCTTCTTGGTAAAATCGCTTACAGACATACTGATAAGGGATTTATCTTCTGATGCATCTTCTGGCATTAAAACAACTCCTATCTATTAGTTTAAATACAGAATAGGTAAGATTCGAACTTACTTGGTCATGGGCTAGGCTACATACAGTTACCTGGATTTAATTCCCTGGTTACACACAAATCATACAGTTAGACCTGGCACCATATGACGGTATCACTGTGTCAATTCACAGATAGGTAGAGCTGTCATCGGCCCTGTTATTTCAGGGCACCCATTAGGCCAGCAAATATTCGGAGCGTCACGTATCTCCTTATTCACCGACGCTCACCTTGTCTTTTCGCGTCTCGTGTTCACCACCACGATTGCTATTCTGTAATAATCTTATTAGTCTTTAGTCGAACGATAAAGATTTGAACCTACTTCAGACAGATTATCTTACTCACTTTCCTTAAAGGTGATCTTTTCATCACAGGAACGACAACGTAATTCGATATCGTCATTACCCGTAGTTCTGATCTCAAAGCCTACATGCATAAGTTCTTCCATACCTATAGATTTATCTATCAGAACCGATTGTCCGCAACTACATATAATATTAAGCAATCTTACACCCTCTTTTCAACGTGGAATCATTAATCCTATAAGAACTCCTATAAGGATAAGACCTGTTACAATACCTAAGTCGGCAGGTATCATATCCTTAATCCTTGCCAAGATCTGTACATTCTTCGAACTTTAAAACAACATCTTGGCATGGATACTCACAATTATCAAACTTTTCACAAAGTCCGCAGCAAGTACCTTCCGGCATATCTTCTTCACAATCGTAATCAGTTTTTATACATTCACCATGCTGTAAACATGCGATACCGCATTCGAATCTACGAAGTAGTTTAACATCTATATCCTTGTCTACGGCGGATTGAGCATCCAATTGCTCTACTTCAATACCAGCATCTTTCAAGATATCCATAGCCGGCTTAGCTTTGTCTTGACCGTAAGTATCTCTGTAAACAAGCCGCTTAATTCCTGTCAAAGATACTAGAGTTGCACAGTTAACACACGGCTGATAAGTACAATATACTGTACCATTTAGCATTGGTACTCCACATTCAGCACTCGCGCATATTAACCTAACTTCGGCATGAATAACATCACAAACCGGTTGACCCTCGCTCCAAATGCCGGCCTCGGCACCTATGCGGGGACATTTCTCTGGAGTGCATAATGAACGATCCTTAAGATCGTTCCATTCCATTACAGTAGTCATCGGCCCGGATGCTGATACCAGAATAGCACCATTCTTTTTCTTAAGACAAGGCGAGTTTACAGAGATAGCCTCGGCCTCTTTCATCATTCGTCTATCAAACTCTTCCTGAGTTTCTGAATAATACTTTACAGTTTCTTCACTCATTAAATAACAGCCGTCCCTTCCCATACATTACCCGGATACGGGCCGATCTTACATGGACGTTTCTCCGGGCACTCACCCATTTGGCAGGGTGCGCCACAGTAATTAAATATACTTGGGTGCTGCTCTCTTAATTGACGCAAACAGCTAACGCAAAAAGCTACAGTCTCTTCAGTGTTGCGCCTGCAGATACGTTTAGGCAAGGCTTCATACCAGGCCCACATAGTACCGGTAAGTATCATATTAGATTCTGTAATGTTTCTCAGCATTAACCTGGCATCATCCTGAGCCTGATCTTTATTAAACTGTTTGGCAATCTCCGGATTATCATCAAGAAACCTTTGCAGATGAGAGTGTACCTGATTGTATATCTTCTGATCTTCTTCCATCTGAGCTATAATAAAGTCTTTAACAACCGGTACCATATCAATCAGTGGTGTAGATGACCAGGAGAAATCTTTATGAAGAATAAACTGTTGACTCTGTACACTCGGCTTAAGGAATGTATTCCGAGTAATCTGAGCCAGAAATCTACGGGTGTAGCCTGCTACGAAGAATGTAGCTACGCCATGTGCCAGTATGCTAACATGACCTTCTGTTAGCCTGCTGGTTAATTGTCTAGCAATGCTTTCATCAGCCATGTTTTCATAGATTATCCTAGCATTATCTGGCCGATAGCATTGTGCCGCACCTACAGCGCACAATTTCTCTTCAGTAATCCCCCTCTCTACTAAGAATATGTCTCTTTGTACTTCTTTTGCCATGTGTTGAACCTCCGCTAGTGCTGTATTAGATAAGAGTCGGATTTAAGAACCCGACTCACGTATCCTTGAGAAATCACAATGTGCTACAGCCTTATCAAAGTTAGAGCCGGCTGTTAACTTTATGAGGTTCTTAGCCTCAATATCAATTTCGCCACCAGTTTGAGGATTGCGGCCCTTGCGAGCTTTTCTATAAACAGGTTCAGCTGTAATCTCACCTATGAGCTGCACTTTATTGCCTTTGGCAGGTTCCTCTTTTAAGAAACTAAGAAAGGCATTAACAGCATCAGTAGCCTGGTCTTTGGTTAGCTTCGCAGTAGCCATAACATGGTTAACAGCATCTTCTTTGCGTCGTACTTGTCCAGCCATTAGAATCTCTCCTTTGTATATTAGTCATCGGGTACCCATTTAGCACCTTTTGGTTCTAAGAATTTAGTACTAAACTGTTTTAGGTAATCACTAAACTCACCGGGTGTACCACTAAAATCATGATATTTTTGTTTCGTATCGCCAATCTTAATATAAAGTCTGGCGATAATTAAACCATCAACACTTGTTTTGGATATACAAATCATCTCTTTATCATCTACCGGCGTAGACTTAAGAGTGAGATATATTCCTTCACCTTCTGAAAGAGTAAACTCTGAATACTCAGGATTCGTATGTTGCTTATTATTACAGACACCAGAACAAAGTATACTCTTAGGACAACTTTTACATGGAGGTTTAATCTCTATCAAAAGGCCATCATACCAACTGAGAATAGGAGCGTTATATAGTAAATCAAGACTTAGTTTATGTTGTGAATAGTCTCCTTTTATCTCAGATATAGCATGATTGATAGCCTTATCTTGCTCATCCCAGTGAGTAATTAGCCAGCCTGTTACCCCGTATCCGGCCCGTACATTAATCATGGCCGTCATTAGGTCTGCATGTGGCATTGTTTTCTCATACTGTTTAATAAAGTGTTTTCCACTTATAGCATATGCCGTGACAGTTACTTTTTCCTTGTCGATCCATTGTGCAAGTAGAAAAGCTCTGCCAATAACGTCAGGTAGAAATGCTGATAGGATTAAAGTTACACTATTTTGTTTTACTCCCTGATGGAGATTGAGATTCTGGAGCACTTGACTTTGAATCATGAGTTATCTCTCCTTTCTGGAGATCTTGTAATCCTTTGGCTAAGAAATAATATAAATGACCAAGTACGAAGAGAGATACACCTATCGGCATATCTGGACGTTCTTTATTAAAATCGTCCAGAACGCCTAACAAATACTGATACATCTCTATAGAATATTCAGCGTATTCTTTATGTCTTTCTGGTTTAATATACCCACCTACCATAGCTTGACATATAAAACCGATAGCCTCCATAGCTTGATACCTTGTAATCTTACTTTTATATTTTAATACAACTTGCATAAGTTCGTCGGCCAATTCATTAACCACTGGTTCTAACATTGGCGTCTTTATAACAATCACCACCCTGTTACCCAGTATATATATCTTGTAGCAATGTGTCAAGTTACATGATACAGAGAACTTAACGTCCTCTGTTAAAACGGTATATCATCAATATTAACGTTAGCACCTGCTGTAACCAACGGGTTTTGGGTGCCAGATTCGATACTAGACTGGGCAATATATTGGGTATTAACGTTGTTAACAGGAAATTGCTGCACTTGTCCGCCCTGAGCTACCGGCTGACCAGTTGCTTGCATCGTAGTTACATTTGTAACACCTAAGGGCTGACCGTCGGTAGATGTAGTTGCTTTGCTGCCTGGTAAAAGTCTAATATCATTAGCAAGTATCTCGACTTTTAGCTTCTTAACATTCATCTCAACGGCCAATCTGGAATTGCATGTGGGGCAGCATATTCCATTAGGGTCGACCACTTTACCAACGTAATGGCCCATCCTAATAGTACCGTTAACGGTAAGAAACTTACCTTTGATAAGATATTGATCAAGACGCTTAGCTAAGAAGTGAGGGACGATAACATCAACCCAATGGCTTTCCAGTCCGTAGTTACCATTCGGCTGGCGTACGGGCACATCATACACGCAATTCAAGAAGATTGTCTTCTCTGCGATAGTTTCAGTTACTTGCCGGATACTTTCATTCCGTCCTGTGACTCTACAGATTAATGTTCCGTAGAAGGCTGTAAAACTAGATGTACGCTCTTGCTGCTCTTGAGTACCACTCATCTATACATTCCCCTCTCAATTATATTCAAATAAACCTATTGCCCTTTTTATTAAGGGCAATAGGTTTTTAATCTTTCTTATTTATGCGAAGTAAACCTGTTGCTAATTTAAACATCCCAAGTGTACTAGTTGCTAGTATGTTAGCAATACCTGTAACAGTGCCAACTACAATCTCTGCTGCATTATCAATAGTATCTAATGCTCCGTTATTAAGATTAGCTAATTGTTTGTATGTTTGATAAGCTGTATTAGCTATTCTCCCATGAGTCGGCTCGGGAGTTGGGTTAACAGTCTTATCATCCGGTGCTATACTAATAGACGTAATAACACCTCGATCTTGATCCAATTACAGCACCTCCTAGTATTTATAGCTAGATTGCTGAATCAATTTGCCAGTCTCACTTACAGAATACCTATGGTGTTCGTGTCTATCTTGGACAGTAACTGTATTACCAGGTTCAGAGTAACCACTTTTACGAACAGCGTCTTTATGGTCTTTACCCTCTACGTTTTTAGATGTAGTCGGGTTACTCCAATTGGTTACTTTAAACATATCATGTTAACCTCCCTTAATATAAATAACTGGTTACGCTTTTGTAACCAGTTATTTATATAAGTTATCAATTAGAGTCTTAATTTTATTATGTATATTAGCAACTGTATCATCTCCGTTGACGATATTAAATCTCGGAGATTTAGCTTGTTCGAGATAAGCAGCTCGTGTTCTTTGAAAGAATTCAACAGTTTCTCTCTCTAATCTATCAAGAGCAACTCCTCTACGCCCCGTTAACCTTCTCGTAGATTCTTCTACAGTTATGTCAATGAGTATTACAAGGTCTGCATGTAGATCGTCTGTAGCAATTCTATGTAATTCTAATATTATATCTTTATTAAGCCCTCGACCTCCTCCTTGGTAGGCTAAGCTACTGTAGAAATATCTGTCACATACTACGGTCGTACCACTCTTGAGTGTAGGGATGATTTTCTCAAAAGCCTGTTGACCTCTACTGACAGCATATAATAGCATTTCAGTTCTAGGTACCATTTCGGTATTATCAGGGTCTAATAAAATCCCTCTTATTTTATCACCTATACTGGTACCGCCCGGCTCTTTTGTAAGTATCGCTGGTATATTCTTACTCTTTAAATACTCCATAAGGAGTTGTACTTGCGTAGTCTTCCCGCAGCCATCTACTCCTTCAAATACTATAAACTTACCCAAAGTAGCATTTGTTTTTGAAGTGCATAGCCCATTGCCTTCTCTTACGTTGTTCACGGCACATCATCTCCATCTTACGTTTACCTACAATAAGCTTGCATATAAACTTAAGCACCTTATCACCTTCTTTAAGAATATGGGGTATGTTCATAATAGAACATACCCCATATTAGGTTTAATTAGTATCTTGCGAATTACCGTCTAAGAACTGTTTAACGTAATGGTGAACCGCCTCTTCGTAGAACTGAGCCTGGCTAATACCCATTCGATTAGACCAATCTTCTCCAAACTCTTTTGTGTCTCTACGAACCCTTACAGATGACCACTGACTTTTCTCTTCATCATCAGCCAGTATTATTAAGTCGTCTGTTGCTGAGAGTAAACTACCCTCTCGGTTTATAATAAGACTACGCCATCTAACGGTGGCGTCATTTGGATCTAATTTATCTAACCCAAGGTGTTTATTAGCTAACTCTCTTGTTATTGTTATACGCTCTCCTGTTAGCTCAAGACCATCAACTGTCACATTGTACTTGATATTTTGATGTGCAACTAAGTGTTGAGCAAAGAGGCGGTTTTTCTCAGTAGCTCTTAATATCAACTTTGCCATTTGTGTCACCCCTTTGTTGACTATTGTTAGTTGTCATTGTAACATGCTACATGTTAATTGTCAACAAAGGGGTATGGCAAAGTATTAAAATGGAGCTTTATACACTCCGTTACAAGTTTCAGGATCGTTATTACAGAATTGACATTCCTCACCGCTTGCCTTACAAGCTTCAATTCGGGCCTTCTTATCCGGATTTGCAGAAGTCTCTACCGGAAGAGGAAGTTCTTGTTGAGTGACCCGTTGATCATAGCCAAGTGGCTGCTCTGATTGGGTTGGCCAAGCTGGCGGCTTTAGAGCTGTATAACATTGTTGACCTTCGTTCGTGCTTGCTCTTAGAGTATCGCTCAATCCTGTCATGATCTGCGGATCTGATTCAACTGGTATTTGTTGTTGCACTACTGGCGGATTGAGACGGTGACGTGGTGTGTAATCAACTTCATCACTAACATCTTTAAAACTTTCCAAGAATTCGAGTGTATTATCCACTATCGGTGTGCCTGCGGGATAACCCTTAAGCGTAGTGGTAATACCGACATAATCAACACCCGGGTCTACATCAATAGCGGCCTTAATAGCCTCTTTTGACGATATTGCATTAAGGGTTATCATCTTCGGCTTACCACCTATAGTATCAGGGTGAAAAGCTATCCCAAAGACCTTTTCTGCATCATCTTCTCGTTTAGGAACAACGATATCGAACTCGTTCTCAACGAGTTTCTTAAGCAGAAGATGGAAGGGAATAACCAAAACATTCTCATCAAAGGTTAAGACGACTATATCTCTATCAGGTAGACGAGAAACTTCTAAGTCTGTAATAGCCAATAAAACCAACTCCTTAAATTTATATATAAGTTCTAAGAGGTACTCGTGGCATACTCTAGAGCATTTCTAATTTCTTCTAGACTATAGGAATGTTCTGCGAGTAAGTATCTCTTGATATCCAGTAGAGTCTTATCCAACCCCTGCATTAATGCGATTTGTTTAACCAGTACATTCATAATAACACCTGGTATAGGCGTATCAGATACGTTGAGAAGTTCCTGAGCTATGGCTTTTCCAAACTCCTCTTTACTAACAGTATCAGGAAATACTGTCATACTGATTATTGCCGGTTCCGTTTGAATAGTAACGGTTAATTTATTACCTCCGCTTAGAACCTCAAATTGCAATTAATTCACCTCCTACGTTCTTGATAACCTTACTGTTATCCGGGATATAAACTTTTCTAACGCCTGTTGTTTAATCTCTTCAGGAAGAACGACCTCGCTTTCTTTTAGATTAGAGCCATGACCTTTTCTGCTGTAAATTTTCTTAGTCCGAAATTTATGTCTCTTAGTCTCTCTATTCTCAAGAGAGTAGCTATCAAGGATTATTGTTCTTTTATCATGATGATAATAAAAGATATATACTTCTCTTGTTAAATCATCAATCTTCTTTTCTATAACAATCATATTATGATCCCCATTCCTTTATCTTGAGTACGTTTTGGACACCACTTTGGGGCGTATATAACTTTGTTTTTCCAGGAGGATTCATATTTCCATCCAACTTTACGGCCTCTCGGTGTACCAGTACATCGGTACGTAATTATTCTATCAACAGCCGTCCTTGATAATTTATCGCAACCTTCACATCTCAAATGACTCACCTATTTCTTTCTGAATTGTTTAAAGAATAACTCCTCTTGATAACTCGGATCTACTGTTATACCATGTATATCTCTATTTTGAAAGAATACATGGTTAACATAACATTGCACACAAGTTATTGTATCATCCATGTAACAAGCACTAAATAGCTTCTCTTTAGGATTATTAAGAGGACACCAAAAGCAACTAATAGGTACAGCTAAGGTAGACGCCAGAGTAGATGTTTCTGGCTTTGTAATCTGTTGAACAGGATGCAAAGTTATACCTCCCCGGTACCCGTACTCTTAGGCGATTCCTTAACCTCCTGCCAGGCTTCAATACTGTCAGGACTAATCGGCGTCTGTACCTTATCAGCATTCTTTAATAAATCTGGTATATCCGGATTAGCAGTACCCCGCATCTTTTCCAGGGTACGTATCATATGCTCGATATACTTATTCTTATCAACTTCGGGCATCTTCTGAACACATACGCCAGCTATTTGGGTGGCTAACTTTGTTAAGATTCCTACTGGCAGTCCGGAACAGATTGCGTTCATTAAACCGTTAACAATCTCAGAATTTACTCCATCACTAAGAATGTTAGGTTCAAGACTATGGTCTAATATTATCTGAGTCATTATCTTGTTCGGATGTTTAGGTACTCGGATATGAAATGTATCGCCTTGTGCTGCCATCATAGTGGCGACCTCCTCTACAAATTTGTTAAAGCCTGTAATGCTATAGACTTTGCAATATACAGATTGCTTAATACTTTGACATTTGTAACTCCATGGTTACTCTCTCTTTTAACTAGATTGTTGATATCCTCGATATGAGCTAGAATATTCTGTTGTTTATCTAGACGAGAAAGAACGCTATTACCTTTTACTAATGGAGAATACTCTTTTAGTATCTCATCTTTAATTGGAATTCCTAAACACCTCCATTCACTACTATTAATTCTCCAGACAAAAGCTTATCTGTTTCATCTCTACTCATCACTCGGTAGTCATAAATCAATACAATTAATTCCCCATCATGCCTTGATAGCCTACCCCGACCTGCAAATCCACGGCCTATAAAACTAGTAAAGTTTCTTCTTGTATTTAGGTTCTCTTTAGGTATCGCAACATTTACAAGGATATCCTTGTCCTTATCCGTAGTCTTTATCATAACAAAGACATAACGGGTTAAAACATCAACCTCGTCAATAATACCTAATATCTCTATGTTGGTAGTAAAACCAACGATAGTTACTGGTAAACTCTTAAACGATTTATGTACCAATTTACCTCACCTCTCAGCTACTTTATACTAAAAAGAAACAACGGGCCTCCCGGGGGAGACCCAGGCACTTAGCAAAGTTAACTCCCTTTTAGGGACGCAGCCTTAAAGGCTGCCGCACCTGGCCTAACCCCACCAGGCTTATTATACAGGCATAGGTATAATAGGTTTAACATCCTTGGGGTATACCTCGCATTTACCATCAAAGTGTGCTATACATAATTGAGCTTTCTTTTCGTTACACTTGTGAGCACAATGGAAACAACGTTTTGTACCAAGTTTTGCACAGGTATTAACATAAAAACCAGTTTTTATACTTCTTATTTTGGTACTATGATGAGAGCACATATAACAGTCTAATATGGGTGCCATGGGTTTGAACTCTTGTAATATCTCACATTCATTAACATACTCGCACATACACCTATAAGGTAATTGCCCTTTACAGATATTGCAATCAACCTTTTTAGGTATTAACTGTGACAAGGTTACTATTTCATTGGTACACGATTTATCTTTCTCTTTGAACTCGCCGTTTGCAATTTCCTCACTTCTGCTTTTAATTCCTTTTGTGATATCTCCTAATACGCCAGAATAATGCTCTAAGGTATCAAGCTTGCTGCAGCTGTAAATAGTATCAACTATAAGTTGAGGTAAAAGCCGCATCTCTTCGATAGATAACTCGGTAATAACATTAATCCGTTGTATAGACACTTCGGGCAGATTATCATGGCTAGGAATCTTTACACCATCGAATATAACATTTATCTTCATTGCAAACTTCCTTTCTTAACTCTTATTAACATGCGATTTTTCATCTAATATAAAAGACATACCACAATGGCTACAAATAACGCTTTGTGCATTTCCTCCGACAATACGCTTGAGAGTACTAACAAGATGTAAATTATCAGGTTCCTGCATATCCTCAATTTCTATTGCAATAGGATCTGAAGTATCATCTTCTGTCCACTCTAAAGGACAGCCGGCAAACATCCATGCTTCAATGATATATTCTTCATTGATACGGTACTCAATACCAGCTGATGAAATTCCATCATCGATAATATTTCGATTCGAGTATACCTTTTTACAAACTCCGGCATTAAAATACTTATCGGAAACGAATACGTTAATGCTATTAGTGTCCATGAAACCCACTACAGGGTTAATATTGAGTATATTTTGTACCTGCTCTTCGGTAAGAAAGATCTTCAGATCTTTCTCAACCTTCTTACAAATTGTATCCGAAATCTTCTCGATAGGTAGATTAACCCCAAGCTGCTCTCTTATTACACAAACGGCACTCATACCTATTTTCTCTTCTTTCATATTAATAACACTTCCTGAAGAACTTTTAGTTGCAAATCGTGCTGAGAATTCCATTAGAATTCCTCCTTATTTAACTAAGCTTAATGCATCTTTCCAACAATCATCACATGAGTTATACTTATCACATGGTAATAAAGGCTTTAATCCATGTTTCACAGAACAGGGTTTATCATAAACAGGCATAATCTCTAAGATAATACGTTTTAATAACTCTATCTTTTCTTTCTGATTCATTGTAACTACTCCTTATTAACCCCAAGCTAACTGACAATTAGCGAGCATACAATAGTTTTTCTTCCGTTGCATACCAGCCATGCTCAGGCTCAAATCCTAGCCATACCTTATCCCTATGAACTTGTACTATTACAGAGATAGGTATTCTTTGACCGGTTAGCTCTCTTGCAAACCTGAGACACGCCGTAATGTATCCCGGAGTTTTACTTATGATAGCCTCGGACATTGCTTTCAAGAGTCCTAAATTAACTACAATCTTAGCCTCTCTTTCTCTTACCGTTTCGTAGGCTATAGATGCTGCAACTATAGTATAAATAGTAATAAATGATTCATCTGTCATATTCGTGTAGTCTTCTAAACATACACTCATAGAACTACCTCCTTACTACTTAAACTCACCTCACAAATCGTTTGCCCCGTCTTACCTCGCAAAGTCTTGACGGATTTAAAAAGGGGAACGAACCTCCCGAAGGAGGCTCGGGATTTACTGAATCTTAGATAAATCTATCGGCATTGTTGAAGCAGCTATGATAAACCTGGTACTAATTTCGTTGTACTTTACCATAGTCGGTTCGACAATAACCTCATTATCGTCCTTAAGCGTACAAACCTCAAATGGTACCGAGATATGATAAATCGCTTCAGGCGGACAGCCTTCTTTAGTCCAGGCTTTGATTGCAATTCCAATTGGGGTATGCTTGTGAAGTTTAATTAACTCGTCTTTCGTTGTGTATAGTTCCAAGTTGACACCTGTCATGTTTATTCTCCCTTCCCAATATATATAACGGTACCGATGACACTTCTGGCAAATAGCCAAGAAATTTGCCAATATAGGTACGATTAGCCGATACAATCCCATTTCTCTTTGCATCTGCAAGTGCAATATCGTATTCACTCCAGGAGCTGTAATTTATAGCCTGGTGGTATATACCATATTTGATCCTGCGTCTTTCTCCAGTAGGATCTATTAGAGTTAACCTGGAAGCTTTTGTAGACTCTATTCTCCACTCACTGTTATATATCTCACTAGTCGAATACACCCTATTTGTAAATCTCATAATCGGAACTTCGACTTTAGGCATTTCTTTAGATATTGCAACCATAGCACTGAGCTTATTAAAATACATGAATCTATCCATAAACGCTACCTCCCTAATATACAAGTTTTGTTTGCCTGTTTTTATTAACAGGCAAACAAAGACTAGCCTAATATAATTTCAAAGCCACTATTTTTCATATCGTCAGCTACTATACTGCGATGGCAGAACAGAACATCTTTCTTAGCGCAAAAACAACCAAAAGCAATCTTCTTACCCTCGCTTAGCCTTAGCTTTAACCGGTTTAAATACGGCAGCATAACCGGGCCGGTCATTAACTTTTGAAAGCGAACTAGATATTCAGGCCACATTTCGGGCCACTTACCAGCCTCTTTCCAATCCTTAAACATGTTAAATAACTCTTCATCCGGGCCTAGCTGCGGAATCCATAGAATATCGGAACTGTTAATCTGTTTAATAGTACCAGCAATTTTAATATCAGCATCAATTCTTGATAGCTGACTCATATGACATGTAATGAATTTACCCTTACCGGTCATGATATCTCCCTCCCATAGTTCTTTACTCTGAGCCCAAAAGCCTCTCTTATGCTGGTTCTTCTCTAGATTTGTCTGCATAAGAGTTTTATACCTTTCCTTCCCGTATTTCTTTATTACATTATCCCGTACCTGAACTATCTGCTGAATCATGCGCTTAAACTGTGTTATTGGATAGAAGTACATTGGCCAGTAATCCGGTGGAGGTGTCTTACGAACTTCGTAATCGGTGATATGAGGCCCGATATTAAAACGATAGTTAAGATGACTCTTCCCTTTATGGTCACTTATCCTTATACTATGAGATACTCCATAATCTAACTTTAGATAAAAGCTATTAGTAGAGTAACTCTTATAATACTGTATCTTAAATCCGTGAACTTTAAGTGCATCAATAATCTGTTGCGTAACGTTATTCAAGTTAGCTTCCTTAGCCATGTTTCACCACCATTATATACTTCTTATCAGCCTGTTTTTATTAACAGGCTGATAAGAATGACTTACTATCTTTCACGAATTTTTCTCATTTGATCCTCCATTATTCTGTTATATTCGTTATAACTTTCTTTTTTAACAAACAAAGGTAACATATAATTCTTATCTAACTTTTTCCTATGAATATCTAAAGCAAGATCTCCAATTATATATTTTATATTTTTTAATTCTGATAAATCTCCTCCAGTGGGCGTATTACCCACAAATATATAACCTTCAATTTCCTCTGCATATTTTTTCATTTCTAATTCCTCCCGCATTGCTATAACCTTAACGGTCTTTTAACGACACCGCAACTTGTGCTGTATCTTGTTGCTGTAATCTCATTGCGCGAGCCTCTGCATGTTTATAACTTACGAATCTTAAGATAAATGCTGTTTGCTCATTAGTAAGGCCTGCGTCAAAACCAATCTCACCAGGTTTAACGACCTGTATATTAGCGGTTATAGGATGGCTATCAATGTTACATGTCACTGTAGCAATTATACCATTACTCGCAGGAGTTGTCCAATTGAGCGCCAGATTATCGATACCAGCCTGTCTTGCTGTGCAAGCATTGTAAGTCCAGTACCATGCCTCTTGGTTTGTGTTAGCCATGATCCTCTCATGACTAGGAGCGGCTACTGCGAATACCTCAGCTATACTAGCTTCTGCTATCCAGTCGCCCGGCTCGTGTGCTCTAAATTGCCATTCGGTATCCCAACCAGTATCTTCCGGATTATAACCGTCTATATGGCTGTCAAGAATGTTTACTTGTTTCTTGGGGTCTACCCATCTGTATGGCTCGAAGTTTACGAATTTCTCACGGATAGGAAGAACTGTGCGATAATCTTCACCAGGTGCTGGAGTTGGTAAGATTGAGAAACTACCAGGCTCGGGTTTACCTTTAGCTGCAGCTCTCATCTTCATAGTAAACAAGTGATGGTCAAATACGTTTCTATCCTCCCATGCAGATACACTAGGTATTTCTGGATAACGAACAGTAATTGGAACCATTCGTTTAGTAGCGGAATCGTAACTACGGGTTGTTGAGAATGGTATATAATTGGTATTTCCGGTGAGTTTATATAACCAAGCAGCTGGTACTACGCTTAGTTTGCCACTCTCTTCTCCTATAACCAGGACGCTTGGTGGCTCCCAAGCTTGTACTCTTTGTTCAACTGTGATGTTAAGAGTAGCATCATACTTTTTGATAATCTTACTCTTTTGAGGATGGATTAAGATAGGTTGACCATTATGAAGCATCAAATCTCCATTGATATCACGGACTGGTACCTTGCTGTAAAGATCGAGCTTTGGTCTGAGTGGTAAGTTGCTAACAATATAAACAAACTCGTCAAGACCTTTAGCCGGCTGGCGGGCCATAATTGTAGCTTCTTTATCATTTGTGGCAAGTCTTACATTACAGACCTGATACAGTTCTTTATTATTCATACCGATCTCTACCAAGTTCTTAATAGGTATGATTTCTGAATACTCTACAATATGGACACCCATTTCTCCAGGTAACTGATTGACAGCATTCTGAGAATGCATTTCCATATAGATGTCAAACTTAGTACCAACTAAGTCGCGTTCATCATCAACCAGTCGACGAACGATTACTTTACCATTGTTAGTCATACGTACGAGTGTTACAAAACCAAAGCCAGCATGTACATAAACATCATCACGTTCGGTAATAGGACACTCTTCACTCTTAGTAAACAGCTCTTCGTTATGACGGCTACTATCTTGAATCGAGGTAGGAGCTACACTTCTTATATAATCAAGTATAGGAGTTCCTTCGTAAGATAACTCTTCGATAGGAACTATTCTACGTTTTCTCTTAACACTACCATCACTCTTATAGATCGATTCTGTTCCGCTTACACCGATTTGATCGTCTTTCATCTGAACGATTTTGTAAGCCTCGAAGATGAACATATTAGGATGCTCAAGCACAAGACCTCTAAGGTTGGTGCGGTTACGATATCCACCTTTAGTCTCTGAATACATTTTAGGGGCCGGATTGTTACCCCATTCGAGTGGCGGTAATTCATCAAGAACGTTACCTTTCCAGGTGCCAAGGCTATCTAGGTGAGCCATGTAACGTCTGTGTAAGTAGTTATCAGTTAAGACCGGATCGCAATACTTAGGCAAATCTATATAGGTAACTTTAGGAGTAGCAATTGGATTTAGCTTATGATAATTCGTTACGATAGGCGCATTAGTCTCTGCTTCTTTCTTAGCCTCTGCTGCTTTACGTTCAGCCTCTTTCTTAAGTAAGACTGTATTTAAAGCATAACGAGCTTTATTCAAACAAGTATGAGCTACTAATATATCAAATGTATCTCCGGTACCCATACTATCTTCCATCAGAATATAGTCGTGTTCGGATATTACACCAGCGTATTGAGCTTGCTGGATTTCTTTCTTAATACGGTGTTCGAGCTTAGAGTAAGCACCTTCTTGCATCCATTTCTCTAAATGCTCAGGGTTCTCAATAATTCTAGAGCTGCGTAACAGGCTGCAACAAGCGCCATCTTTAGCCCAGGTGTCAACCGGTAAATCCTCGGGAAAGAACGGACGTACTTTAATCCAATTCTCGTCTACCCGACGGTTTGTGGTATACACAGAGTGATTACTGTTTAACACGATTGAAATACCTTCCGTGTCTTTTCTGTTTCTTTCTTCATCGGTTCTCTCTATTATAACGCCGGAACCTCTTCTTCTACTACTAAGTGCCATTTTAAAGTCCTCCTTTTATATTTATATATTAAGGCCGCTGTTTGTTTCAACAGCGGCCTTAACTCTACGCCTTACGTGTATAATTCTCGTACATTTCAATATCCCAACCAGGCACCTCAATATAAGTACAGCCGGTTTTATCATCCCGTTCTATGACAAGTCCAGCGAAATTCACAGGTGAATCATCGTTGTAAAACTTAGCACAATTATGATTTATATCATTAAGCCACGCTTCAGGTCTCTTCTCATCCCTAGAGAAAGCTCTGTTTTTAGTTTGACAAATTAACTCCCACTCCGGGTTCGGGTTGCCTAGCCATGAGCAATGTATATTATTCTTATTCGGGCCTGACTTATCCCAAGTGCCTGTACTGTACATATTGGCTGCAACATCACCCATTACGGCATCGGTAGTACTTAATCTTCTTATAGCTCCGCAGTTTGCACAATTAGTACTATTAGCTATACGAATAAATGGACTACCTAATGGTGGTATATCATCTATGAAATGTACCAAACGAGCTACAGCTCTTAATACAACATCATGTATAGGCCAACCGTAACTGTCCGTATACAACACATGAAATGTAGGGTCGTCTATCTGTGTACCTTTGCCGAAAGGGTCTATTAAGAATTGACATTTATCAAATTCAACAAGTGCAATATGCTCTCGCTCTGGTAAATGCTCTATCTCACAACCACTGAGATTACTCAAGATGTGGCGGGTACGACAAGCTACCTCTCTACCATCTCCGGTACGAACCATATATGTCGGTACTGTAATCTTAGTCTGCTCTTCGTTGCCCATGACATATTGCCCATGAGCGATTACTTCAGCTGCGCCGGAAGTACCGGTAAAGGTAAACCCCGCCGGAAATAGCGGGGTTATTGTCATCTGTTCAATCACTAGACTAGCACGATTCTCAGCTAATAACTGAGCTGAACCGTGTGGTTTTCTTAATATAGTCATGTTATGCCTCCTTAGAAGTTGTTAGGATTGACAACGAGAATCTTAGGTTGAAAGTTCTTATCCTCTTTCCATCTCTTAACAGCTGTCAAGAGTGTATTAGCTGTACCACCCTTGGTCTTTGGATCCATTAGCTGAGCGATTTGCTCGATAGCATATAACCCGGGTTGTAAACCTGAATATATGGCAATAATCATACCGACATTCGGAAGAACGGGTAACGTACGCACCATACACTCATTACGATAGAAGAGTTTCTTAGCTGCATCAATGCGCTGCTCTTTATCATCTTTACCAACAGGGTCAGGACTACATATTACTGTCTCACCTGGATGGTTTAATGCGCTATCAAGAACTGCTTTCCATTGATACTTAAGTCTATCCGGCGCACATGGATACGGGATGTAGTTCCAAAGCTGCAGGTTATACTCCGGATGCAAATGACTCACATCAAGTACAGCTCTGGTAAATAACAAATCTCCGCCAGCTGCTATTCCCTCTATGAATATCCGGGTACCATTCTCCATAGCCATCTTATTAACAACTGTGGATAAGTATGTGATTAACTTTTGATTACGAGAATCTCCAAAGTTCCAGCCGGCTTTCCCATTAATACCATTCGGGCGGTGACCGGTAACCATACATGTGAGAATATCACTACATCCCTCTTTGATAGTTCTATTTAACATATATACAGGAGTAGCACCCGGCTCCGGTGTAGGATTCTTAAATAAGTAATTAAGATTGAATAATTGATCAATCTCTTGATATGCTGGTTTAGCCATTATTGGATTAAGGCCATTCTTAGCCATGAATGCAATTACATCTGCCTGGCAGTTCGTACTCTTACCACGGAACATATCCGTAAAAGTATTAAATTGACGAGCGTATTGTAATAAATCTGGATTCTCAAGGAAATACCGAGTCCAAAGATACCAGTACCACGGTGTAAGATATTCAGGCCCAAACCTCTTACCATTAAGACTTACGGCCACTACCGGCCGGCCCTTGGCATTTCTCCAATCGGTCGGGCCCTCATTTGGGTCATCGGTAAAACGTTTAGCCTCTTGATAGAGCATCTCTATCTTATTGCCAAGCGCATTTACATGTGCGCCAAATGCGCTGAACCGATTATCTCCTTGAGAGCTACATTCAAGAGTGGTAGTCTGAGTAGTTACTTGGGTACCCGGCTGAGCAGCGGGTTGTGTATTTTGTTGCACAGAGTTACTATAGTGAACAATTACAAATCTATCATCAAGATAAGATGGCAATAACTGTTTCAATTCTCCCCAGTTAAGACCTCCATTACCACATCCGGGAACCGGTAGGTATATAGGCCCGGGCCAAGCTTGGGAATCAGCAAGTGCTTTTAACTCAGCAGCCGATTTAGTAACCAGTGCAACAGTAGAGTTGTCGCGCCAATGTGCCTTAGTGGGGAAGCTAACAACAGTATAACTTATACTCGGATCGTCTATTGGTACTAACGAACCGAGACTGTATACATGGTTACCGTTTGCTTTAACTAGTTGACCAAGTTTTTCCGCCATAGTGGGAAACTTATTAGCAAAGTTAAGAGCAACTCCCTTACCCATAACCAAGGCGCCGTCCTTCTTAACGACGCCATTAGTGGTAACACAGATAATACCGTAACGACCAATTTCAAATATATCACCGGTTACTTCGCGCATTTGGTATCCCTCCTCTTATTCAGTGAAGTAAGTACCTTTGTTGCTGTCAATATAAGGAGATCTCCATTAGACATCTTATTACAGGCATTCATCAGCCATTGGATACTAAAGTTGTCAGCTAAGAAGTGTATTGCTTGATAATCCTCACCCTTAGATGCATCATGTACATCAACTAGAATACCAATTTTATCATCTTCTTCATCATAAACGAAAATGTAGTCACCAATAAGAACTTCCTGACCAGCCCGAAGCGCAGTTAGTACGGCAATTGTTTTATCCATGGCAGTATTATTAGCCATTATAACGACCTCCTTTAAACTCTATATATTATTATACCCACTGTTGCAGTCAACAGTGGGTATAATAACTGTTGGTGTTACTGAGCGTAACAGTATAAACAACCTCCTGGGCAAACATATCCACCTCGTGAAGCATACACTCCCCAGTCGGCCGAGTAACAACAACCACAGTCTTTACGGGATGGATTTGCTTTAAAGATACCGGTTAACTCGGGTCTAACCTGTGTAGCCCAAGTCGGATCTGAACATGATGCTATTTGAATGCCAGATACATGTTGACCAATCCAGTTACTTTCGGCACATACCTGTAGAATAGCTCCTACTCGTTGTGCCTCTTCGGAAACAAAGCGAGCCGTACTAAGGATACGTTCTTGAGATGGAGTAAGGTCATTAGGTCGTATCAAACCTCTATGAATAAGTATATTACCTACGCCTTTATAGCTAGGTACTAAGAAGTTCATAACAAACCTGCGTATACCCAAACTACGTCCAGCCTCTAGGGAGGTGCGGATCATGTTAGGAGTAGTATAACCTAAGATAATAGGATCGATTCTGAGCTTAATATGCCCAGGCCCTCCAATTAGGCGAAGTAATCTATCCAATCCTTGATAGCGTGTATTAAAACTCGGAACACCCGGCTCCATTATACTGGAATAATTATTAAGTGTCACCTGCGCCAGTACGAGTGTATCTTTGGACATCATTTGACTTATCTGATTACGATATAAATCAGCAACAGTACCAGGATTCTTAGTCCAGAAACAGAAAACATATGCACCGTACCTATCAAGACTCTTTTGCAGCAGTACGGGCCCGAATGGATGCGCCGGATCGTTACGACGTGTGAAATCAACCCATGGTAAACTCTTCATAGTATACCTCCTTTATAATAAACCAGTGTATCTGAATTCATATAGGCTTTTATACATGTATAACAATTGCCAGAATGATTAATAAACTCTGAAAGATTCTTACATGTTATACACTTATGCCATGGTATAGGTTTCTTAAATTCATGATACCTACTATTATCTTTATAAGTTAGGCAATCCTCGCAAGGTATATCACTCACATTGCCCATATTGCGTGATAAAACACAGGTATAATATAAGCAAGTACCACATAGGCATAGCCAGTATAAGTCTTTCATATCTGCCTCCTATATATGTTCACTTCTATTGTTTATCTCAACAATAGAAGTGAACCCTACCCAGGGTCTATATGTTAACCTTATAAATAACGGTTAGGCTGACATCCTACGCAACCAACACCACGGCAACTCCCGCAAACACTTTTACCAGGAGCATCGGTACTGTATAACTTTACTTTCTTACGTGGAGTGGTCTTAGGTATATACTCTTTGTCTATACACTCGGGACAGTATAAGTGAATCATGATATCATATTCCTTACCACACTCTGGACAAATTTCCATTATTCTAGCCCCCAATCTTTACGTATATTTGATAGCACCTCTAAGCTGGTCTTTCTATAAACGGAGTAGAGTTTGCTATCAGATAAACTACGTATCCATCCTTCAGGATACGTAGTCCACTCGGATAATTTCTTTTCCATGTACTCTCTAGAGAGCACTAAATTCACCTCTTTTCACTACTATCATGTAGCAAGTATTAGGGTTTGTATAGTATTATACTCCGCCCTTATACCACCCTTGAAATAACAAGGACTGAGTCTACATACCATTAACTACTCTTCCTCTTAATACGGGCCTACCAAATATCACTTAAAAGCCTTATTAAAGAAGAACTTAGCTAGGCTTCGAGTGATACCTAAGGTACCTCCGGTTAAAGCAAAGAAACCCCCAACGACACGCTTTACGTTAGGAGCTTCATCTGGAGTGTACTTATAGGTATGGTCACCAAGTTGCTGGTATAAATCTACGCCTTTATCAAATGCCTGGGCACCTTTCCGACACCCATACTTGATAGCATTAACGACTATCTCAGCTGCTTGCTGCTCTTTACTCACGGTCATTACCCTCCCATTTACTGAAGTATGCATATACTCCGTAGTTAGTCTTAGTTGTCTTGCAGAAAACGCAATCAGCCATTGGGTTACCTTTATGTTTGCAGATAGAACAATCTTGCCATGATAAGATAGCCCTCTCGTAGTAAGGATATAGTACATACTCCCCGTCTACGGTTCTACTAGTACATTCAAGGCACGGTGAATCCATTGCTCGGGCCTTATCTTGAGCGGCTACACCACAGTTAACATATAGACAAGACCAACAACCCTTTGGGTAAGTATCATTCATCTAGTTTACCTCTTTCCTTATAATTTTCAGGTACCTTATCGTTATTGTACATATACAGGAATACGCAACTTGTACAAACATCTGAACCCTTTACAAGGTCTGAGTACCTAATACATCTAACACAATAATTCCATGGAAACATTCTTTTAAACTCAAAGAATTTACGACTCCTACACTCAGCACATGGTTCGTCTTCACCACCCGAGCTACGTTCAATACATTTATGGTATAAACAACTAGGGCAGTATGCATATTTCCCTAAGATAATAAACACCTCCTTATATAGGTTTGAAATATGGAAAGACTCTCTTCATCCCGTATACCCATAGGCATAATCTGCAGGAATTAGAGAGATTCTTTAGACTAGTGTAACGTTCGCATTTTAAACAAGGGTGTAGTGCCATAGAGATTCTATCTCTACACTCAAAGTAAGGTCTATTTGGATTATCTCTACAAGTTAAACAAGGCGTACTATCAAATACTGTACACTTAGTATACAAACACTGAGTATCACACAATGAGACTAGAATATCATCCAATGATAGCTTTAGATTAACAGCATGAGTCATGATACCACCTCTAAATTATAGTTAATGCATCTACCACTTTTCATATAGTATACGATGCACTCAGAACATAAACCTTTCTTACCTAACATGGATATTCTATTGCAGCTAAGACAATACCTCCATGGAAAGTATCTTGCAAACTCATGATAAGCATTATCTCCTATAGTACAACACTCATAACATATAGTATCGCCAACGCCTCTTAAGCACTCAACATATAGGCAACTACTGCACACTCTATAACGATTGATCAATAGATTCACTTCCTTTAATCTAATATAGAATTAAAACTAGACAAACCTTCACCTCTCATGTAAGTTTCAATACACTTTCCACATATAGAACTAGATAAACCTTGAGAGAAGGTATTTTGTAAATGCTTAAGATTCTTGCATTCAAGACAGTACTCCCATGGAAAATATCTAACATATTCGAAGTAGGTAAACTCCCAACCGGGAGCGCAATGCTCACATGGGTTATCAGTCTTATTAGAACAACCTAAGTATAAACAGAATGCACAATTCTTAAATATCTATATCACCTCCATTTAGACCATGTAAATTCATCACCCTGGGTAACAAAACGTCCTACCTTGCCGCCACACTCTACCCTGACATGGGTATCGTCTTCCTTAGTCAACACAATAGGTGAGCATCCCTCAAAATAGTATATCTGCACCCTATGATCATCTAACATACCTCTTACCCACACATAAGGTATTAACTTACCCTTAGAATAAAACCCATGTTTGTCACTCTGAACGGGCCATGTAGGGGATGTCAAGATACCCCTTGCCGCACCTATAATAATGTGAAACCTCTTCTTATCACTAGAGTTAATCTATATCACCTCCTATCATAAGAGAGAATGAGGTAAGACCTAGACCATCGAAGTAATCTAATAAACAATTAGCACATACACTGGTATTCTTATCTAACAGAATACATAAGAAGCATTTAGAGTATGGTACCTCTCCACACGATTCGAAGTAAGCATAACCAGTTGTATTATTTGAGTTAGGAAGGCATTCAATACAAGGTGGATCAGCTTCCCTTCTAGTAACACACTTACGGTAAAGACACCTATAACAACGTCTAGGAAAAGACAATATATCACCTCCCTAATCGAGTATAGAACTAAAAAAATGTCCCTCCACCTGTATCGCTTCCTCCTAACAATCCTGTATCACCACACCATAAGGTAATAACCTCTCCTCCTCCCTTACCTCAAAATAAACATTAACCTTACTATGCTTACCAACTACTCTCCGTAAAAGAACCATAGCCTCTCTTTCACTACGTGCACCTACCCTATACCTGCCAAAAATAACACAACCACGAGCAGCACTCCTACCTCTATGATGCACAACATAAGTCTTAGAATGCTTTACCTTACTAGACATCCCTGTATCACCTCCCCTCTTTATAAGTGTACCACTGTCACATCATAGCCTATGAAAAATACCCTCTTGGTCGGGACGTGCCAGGGAGAGTTTCTCATAGGATATAAACAGTGAATAAACGGGCAAAAACCTTTAAATACGGGGAATCAATAGAAATAAAGCTTTTTAAATGTTCACGTAAATAGCGTAAATAAAGCATAAACATGAGAGTTTTGATACCCGGGTTTACCTCACCTCGCCCTACCTCAATGCTCAGGGGAGCCCATAGTAGAGTAATAATAAAAGGTGTTGGCCGTAAAGCCGGGTATCGAGTTTGACAAACCAATCTATATAAGATTATAATTAGTCTCATAAATGCCATGTGTCAGTCCAGTCAGACTATATAAATGATACTATATAGAGAGGGTGCCGACAATAGATGTTTCTAAATGCAGAAGAGGTCGCAAGCTTACTCAATAAGAGTAGAGCGACTATCTTCAGAATAAAAGGTAACGAACTTAAAGACTTCGATACCTCTACTATTAGAGAATACCTAATCAATATAGGTATAGAAATAGGTAAAGAAAGTATGATCAAACAACTTAGAGAAGACGGATGGTTACGCCGTGCAAGAAATGGTATATGGTTTATTAGGACTAAATATCTTAAGTATAGATACAAAGCTAGATAATAGTCTCATAATAATGTATCACCTAGACTTAATACGTTAGCTATACATTATGAGACTCCTGACACAATTAGTGTCTGATAATCTCATAATGTTAGCTAGTCTCAAAATAGTATACCACCTATACTTAGTACGACATGTATATATTATGAGACTATAAAAACAATATAATACTATTAGAACTTCATATCTGAGATATCTACACCAGCATCTTGAGCTTGTCTAACATTATCTAGGCTGGTATTACTTTGTCCAACTATTTCAGCCACTACAGGAGCTTGATTGATATTAAGAGCGGCTTTTATAACATTCACTATGCTGTCAGTATGAGTACTACTAGTTACTAATGCTTTAATCTGAGGTATGAAATTAGCATCACGGATTGCTTTCTGACAATGAGCACAAATTGCAGTACCCGGTACAAACTTCCTATGGCTGTAGTTAGCCTCATCAATGGGTATACCATTCTTACCGCAAATGGGACAAGTAGCGTCTACTACCGGTATAACAGCGGTGCCCTTTTTCTTACCTTGGAACTTAATGATGCTGTTTATCATCCAGGGCTGCTCTGTGTAAACAGGCTCTACAGTCTCAATAGTTACAACCGGCGGTACGGTAACCTGAGTTTGCGGTGCCGGTGCAGGCTTAGCATTGCGGGCACTATAGCTCTTGATTAACTCCTGGTTAACAGCTGGAGCATTCTTTAGTACGTTATTCATGACAACACCCATTTTGGCAGTGTTATTATTACAGGCAATTAGCAAGCTCTGACGCAGGGCAGCAATAACAGCCTCTTGCTCTTTGTACACCTGAATGGCATTATCAATACGGGTTTCTAAACCAGCTACTACATCACAGGTATCACAGTAATCCGACTCGTCATTAACCAGGGTAAAGTAATCATGGCTCATCTCTGAATGTGCCTCATAGAGGTTATCATACCGCTCACGCGCCATGGTTAATTCATTAATCAGCTCAGCCTTCTTCATCTTACTCAAGCCGGCAGTCGGGGTAATAACAGGGGCAACTACCGGTGTAATCTCAAACTCATCGGCAACCGGGAGAATACTATAATCGGTATTGTACAGAGCCATATCTAAGCAAGTAGTGCAACGATGATTATCACACATATCATTAACTATCGGACAGTAATCCTCAGCAACTTCACCCATCAACATTTCAAACTGGTTATTAATATTCATCATTTTAACTTCCTCCTTATTATTTAATTTATTTAATTCAGGGCAAGCACTGCAGAACATAGTATTGCTACACATACCAGTAACAACAGGGCAGTAATCGTAGCTAACATATTCCAGATTCATTAACATTTGATACTGTACATTAGCAGCTTGCATATCTTCCATCATTTGATTAAAGGTTGTCATTTGACATACCCCTTTCCGCCGTATATTCGGCAATAAATTAATTTAGTGTAAAGCAGGAATTTAAATAACCCTTGTCGAACTCTTACTGGTAAGAGTTCGACAAGGGGGAATACTTGGTACTAGATATCCAACTATATCTAACCTTGATGAAGAATATCTAGGTATCACGGTATAAGCACTACGCAGCGTAATTATGTCTAATGGCATGCCTCAAAGCGGTAGCTACTACATAATTAATAGCAAATAAAACAGTGAACATGGTAAGAAAGAAACCAGCATACAAACCTAATAATGCACCCCACTGACTAACATAAACAATAACGGGGAAAAGAACATAAGCTGTAACAGCGGCAACTACACAAGCTACTATAGTCTGACCTGTTGTTAAATTACCACTGTCTGTTCTAATAAACAAACTCTTCACATAGCCAACACAGGTATTAAAGAAACCTTTAATCATCTCTAGCATAATGGCACCTCCTTTCTATACTTAGAATCTAAGCTCAGCTAATCTCTAAGTCATGGCTATTATCCCGTCACATGCGGGCGCTCCCTTGCGGTGACCTGTTATCTGGTTATATGTATTTACAAGACCAGACAGGCGCGGCTCTTTAGCTTATAGTGATAGGCACAGTAAAACCCAGGCACATACACCTGGGTTCAATCTACCTACTTAATTAAGCAGCTTACTAACTTATTAAAAACATGCTTAATATAAGTACTCATACCAGTAACACGCTTACTATGGTACTGCCTAAGTTTACTGATAGCATAATCATCAGCTGGTTTCTCAGGCCATGAATCCCTACCTGTCATAAAGGTAAGAGATTCTGCATTAATAAGTGTTTCCATATGTGCATTATTCATTAATGTAAGATAAGCTACTGCATCAAGACCAGAAGCTTTATAATCAAACCAATGACCTGCCTCATGTAATAATGCAAAACGTAGCAGGTCATTATTATCAGGATTAGGAATTACCCCTTTAACTATACCAATTAGTGATTCTACAGAGCCATCTAACATACGGTCTAATATACTCTTCCAATCCTCATGTATGTGTAACCCTTGCTCTATCATCAGAGCCTCTGTTACAAAGTCTAAAGGCATAGTCTCTAGTGCAATAGCTGCACCATAGGTACAAGATACTCTACTGTTAATCTGTAATTCAGGTACATCATTTAATTCAGGAAACTCACTACGTAAGTCTTCCCATACCTCTATTATCATCATGTGTATCTCCTCCTCCTTTAAATAAACGCTTCCTTCTACTACACTAGTAAGGCTAGTGTGCTGCTTAAAAGGGTGACCTGTTTAATCACCGTGTTTGCACTACTACGACGCTTGCCCATATGGGCAACGGTTCCGTCTACGCTGTAGTGACGTTTAACCACTGCACGTACAAGGCTGAGTGTACCACTCATGGCTAGTTTAAAGAGTCATCTTTACTAATAACGTACATACCACTAAATACACTAACTATAACAAAGATAAGAACAAAGATACCCCAATAATTCATGATGTCACCTCCTTAAAAGAATGATAAGATACTAGTACTTAACTGTTTGCACGTAAGGAAAGCCTTCCTCATCGTGCCATAAGAACATAACTGAATCCCCTAGATGTACGACTTGCTTACGTACATCATCTATGAGACTGAATTCATCAATCATCATACACACATGCTCTGACATAATACTTACCTCCTATCCAAGAATATAACACCACGTTCAGCAGCCCATTTACAGAACTCAATTAGTTTAACCCTATCCAGTTGTAAACTAGTCTTAATCCCAACACTACGTACATACTCTTGTACTTTCTTAATCTCTTTCTTAGTCATAATATCTCCTCCTTTAGTTATTATTTACCCGGTGGGGCATTGAACAGCGTGAATCTTCTTGTATACCTAGTTCTGGTACCAATCAAAAATATATCTATCTATCCTCTTATAGGCCCCACCTGAAACCTCCCCACTTCCCTCCCTCTTAAACACAACAAACACGCGAATTTAAATATATATGTACAAATTTTTCAGTATATAGGGCCCTTAAACAAAACAAGACCTCGTTTGCACGAGGTCTTGTTTTATGCTTATTCATATTAGATTCTAAACTAACAATTTTTTAGAGTTCTCTTTAATCAGTTTCGCCTCTTCGAGGCTCAACGATTTGCCTACCGGCAATTTGTAGAGCAAGGGCGTGATACCCTCGTAGATATTAAGACAATCGGTAGCAATTTTAAGAGCCTGAGCTTCGTTCTTCGCGATACCCCAAACTGAGTAATGTACGTAATCAGAAAACTCCATGAGCCAACCTAATTTATAGTTATCAAAGATAACCCTGTGTAATATGGGTGAGTATTCGTTTAAGTTTACTGGCGATATTAATAAGATAGGCACTCTATAATTTACCTCCGATTTGACATGGATTCTCTTAAGGAACAGCTCGTTCTTCCAAATATTGTATGGTATATACAGTGTATTAATGGATAATCTAATGTTGATAGTATAACAGCTGATTCGCAAGGATCTTCAACCCGTGGGAGTGATTAGAGGACGTTAATGATAACGTCCTCTAATCATGTTGTTCCCGCTATTAGCATTTTAAGATACATTAACTTATAGTTTTCATACCACGAGGTTTAGCTCCCTCTTTAACCATACGAGTCGGCGATGGAGATGGAGGTATGGGAAATCCGGCATTCTTACGTTCGGCACTTGTAAGTCCAGATGGATTCTCATGATTAGCTCTATGTTTACAATATGCTTTATCCCGAGCCTTCCAGACTGCGGCGAGTTTCCTCTGTATCTTACCTCGGTTTTCATAATTACCCTGTTTGATAGCCTGTTCTAATTCAAAAGCCCAGGCATCAAGTTCTTGGTGAACTGGTCTGAGAGAATCACCATCTACTATGGCTTCTATAATAGACTTCCTACGAGCCACTTTTCTTCATCTCCTTAAGCTGTTCCTTGGCCCATATCCCTACGCCTTTTGGGATATTTCTTGTGAAGTATTCTGTGCCGTTAAAGTGTTTGCAACCTTTGCAGCCACTCATTTGACAGGATATTTGTGAGAACGGTATTCCAACAGGTTTTGTAGCATCAATATAACCACAGGGGCATTTGACACCTTCTGCAACTTCTATAAATTCAATGGATTCTGACATCATATAACACCCCTATCATTATTCCCTGGTTCTGCTAATAACATTTTAGGTTTATCAATCCACCATGTATTAGGACATACTTTGATGTCTAAATGATATTCAATATCACATACATGCAGATGACAGGTATATTGCCAAGACCGATGAAATACTCTTCCTAAGTAAGCGCTATAATATTCCTGTTTTTCAGGTAGTTTTTTAAATAGTTCTTCATATTTATCTAAAGGTATAATAACTGATACATCTACATCCCTTGGTATCTCTTTATGTAACGCAGAACCTACGAGATAAACAGGATAACCAAAACTATCAGCTACCTTTTGAGCAGCCTCTCTTAGTTTTAAAAAGGCACCCCAGGTAATAGGTTTATGATCATATCCATGAGGTTCCGCCTTGCCTAAAACTGGTTCATTCATAGTTTAAATCTCCTCTAATTGATGAGGTCTTTATAATCAAGATTTCCAACAATCCTTTTCCTGCCCATCACTTAACCGTGCATAAAACTGCTCCTGGGTTTCCGGATTTAAATGCAACATATCACACATCCGGAAGTATAAATCCCTCCACCAAGTGCGGATAGATTCATTGTCATGCATCCAACCCACAACCTCCGTGGCATGGATAAAGTGCATCAGCCAATGAACAGGATAGTGATCTGGTTGTTTGAGAAAGACCTTAATATCTTCTTCTGTGACATCAAAGGTAATAAACTTCGGAATGTTTGAGCAGGCGTTGTTCAAAACAACACTACGAATAGCTCGCGTGAATTTCTTAGAAATGTCTTCTTTAATAACACCGTCACAGCCACGGAGGGCTGAAACAAGTGTACCTTGCATCATCAACGAACATTCTTCAATTACCCAATCTTGCAATACATTTTGGTGCTTTGAACTACGAGTAAATTTCATCATTTCCTCCATAATAGATTTATATTACTCCTTATTTTCTGTAGTTAATCGTTTATATACAGTATAATCGCAGATGGCATAGATTAAGTTTACTACACACTGTAATACAATAGCTATTACGATCCATTCGATATTTAGGTAGCTTATCAATACAGCTAAAGCTCCTCCTGCAGCGATAGACCAGGAGGCACATGATTGTCTTAATACTTGAAAGTTTGTAAGATTCTCCGATGAGAGGTTGTTGTTTATCGCTTCGGTCATAATAGTAATCCATATGGTTGCTGTGACTGAGTTTATAATTGTAAACCCAAGGAATCTTAGATTGGTATTATTTATACCGTAATAGTTTATTACCACCATTAGAATTACATCTATTGTCATAACGAGTACAAAGTATTTTCTAAAGACCGCTCTGTTTTCTTTAGTCCTTAATATGGTTTGAAGTATAGCGCAAAAGGTAGTTTGTAAAAGTGTAGAGAGGGTATAGATATTTTGGGAGACTAACTTAACAAAATGTAATTGTACAAATGGCGTTGTTAGAGCGAAGGTGAAAGATATCATTGCTTCGCTCAACAGTAACATATATTTAGTTTGTCTATTCATAACTTGTCCACCAGTGGTGCGTATTTCACTCGTCTGATTAGACTATCCATAAATTCATTTACATCCGAGTCTGTCGATTTAAGACCCATTGATAAGGCTGCTTCAATAGCATCCCGTTCTGCCTCTGTAACGTAGATAGCATAGCACAAAGACGGTTGTATATTCATTATAGATCTTTCCGGTTTATACACCATTATGATTTACAGTTCTTACAATCAAGCCTAGATAAATTATAAGCAGATAGCACATCGGGTATACAATGATGATAGTCAGCTATCTTACATGTAGGCTTATTGCAATTAAAGATGCCCTCTGGATGTAATGAAATCTGTTTGTGCAGGTGATGTTTCTTTTCAAGGATGATATTAGTAAAGCCTGTACATGTAACTTCGATACTATCCCTGGATGTGTAAAGATATTCAATATCCATAGACTTGTCAAAAGGAGGTATTACTTCCTGTACGTAAACATGTATATCAGAGGATAACTCTTTTACAAAATCACTAAACTGTGGTAGCTGAGAAAGAAAACGTTTTGTAGCAATAGAACGAATTGTAACGTCGGCAAATCCCATTGTTAAGGCGTGTTTTATAAATGCAACCGTCTTATTAAATGTACCTATACCTCTGTTATCCTCGTGAACATCTCTTAAGCCATCAAGAGATATAGAAAGGTATACCTTCTCAGGATACTTAAGTTCATCTAGAGCATCTATTGTGCCATTAGTGATTACTGTATGAATAATATTAGGATGTCTCTCACAGATTCTATTCAGGCAAAAAGGAAACATGTAATCTACGAATAGTTCTCCTCTACCTTCCCATATAATCCATTCAATGCCGTGCTCGAAATTATAGCGATCTATAAAGTTCCAGAAGTTCTGTAGATAGATATGTTTATTATTCCTTTCTGTATCATGCTTCCGGAAGCACAATTTGCAATCAAGATTACATCCAGTATTGAACTGGATTGAGATATCGCACTCTTCATTTCTTAGAGATGGTTCCTCGTTAACACAGGTAACGATCGTATTAAGTATTGGTGTGATTACTTTCTTAGTAATGGGAAACTTACGAATTAACTTAACTAATGTAGGAGATACCCCATAATAAAAGTCAATCAATCGTCTACCTATAAAACTATTACGCATAACTACATCTCTATAAAGACGTAACAGATTGACTTCGTTTGCCTGAGAATCACCATATATCTCTGTTGCAATAAAGCAACCGTCTCCTCCGTCAGAACTCTTCCGACCAGAAACTATACCAGCATCAATAAGCATCTGTCTACTAATTCCTGGTTGTATGTTACGACCATCAGAACTACCTTCCCACCAGTTATTGTTACACACGTTGGTATCACTTCCTTAAGGATCGTTTCTTAGTGTAGTATCACTAAGAAACGATCGCTACGTTAGGTTGATTCTGCTTTGTTACGTAAAGAGCTATACATTCCATTGATTGAGGATCGAATACTTGACGAAGCATTTCTAATTCATCATCTTTGATTCCTGTTAGGCAAACATGGGTTGTATTTTCCGCCTCCCAGGGATACCTGTCTGGTTCTCTTTGATAGATAATAGCATACATTACATCTTTATAGCCTTCTTCACTTGAGTATTCAAAGGCAGCAAAAGCGCCAGCTTTACGGGTTGTGATATCTCTACGAGCTTTGTAACTTAACTTTTCTAAATCGACCTCGTATATTAACCATGTGTGACCGTCAGGCGTAATAAACTTGTCCAATATAGTACCTACAGACGGGGCCACTGAATCGGATTGACCCCAGCCAACTTGATAAGCGTCTTTAACGGGCAATCCTTTAACATTCTCGAATTTCTTATTCATCTCTTCTATACTTACCGCAACGCCAGTCGCTTTAAGGGGAATATTAGCGCTGACACGAGACCTGGTTAAATAGACCTGTTTCAACGAAATCACCTCGGTTAATAGATTAGTTTATATTCTCCAAGTTGAACTTGGAGATGTTCGACCATAATATTGAGCGATTGTATAGAGCTAACGATACTCCCATTGTAACTATGAAGAATCGACGGAAGACGCTCGGGAGCTTTAAGCTCTTTAATGGTATCTCCATTTAAAGATATAACACCAGATAAAGTCTTCTGTAAAGTTGATACCGTATTTTCTAGAGATTGTACATTATACTCTAATGCTTTCATTTCGTCTTGCAAAGTTTCTTCTCTTGCAGTTTGTTCTGTCATCATGGATATTCCTCCTTTATTATTTCTCTACGGATATGAAAACGTATCCGTAGAGAATGACTTTCTATTCTTTGATGATTATGATATCTCCCATTTGCTCAAACTCAAGTGAACGACCAGTTCCATCCTTAACCTGCAAAGATTGTTTCACACAGGAAGGATTCTTATGAAATGTAAAATCCGGCATCTTATCGATAGACTTGGAATTCGATAAGTGTTTACACTTGCCGGTAGAACTACCGCATATAACACACGGTACTACAGCTTCTTTGATAAGTGAGATACTTTCGAGTTTCATGTCATTTACAACTCCTATTACTCCCGGTGGCATATTCGGGTCGATTGTTACATTTATACCAGCAGAGAGGCCTAAACCTTTCATTACTTTATCGGCAAACCAGTCAACTGCAGACTCTTCTGATACACTTTTAATCTCCGGCTTCTTAGGTAACGAAATAGTATCTAGTACCTTAAAGAAAGCAGCTTTTACTTCTCCGGCATGATCAATATCCTTAACAGATTCTTCGAAGAGCATCTTTACCAATTCTCTCATAGTTTTGAACCCCTGAAGAAATCCCTTATCCAGGATTTCTTTATATTGCGGATGATCTTCACCAAGGAGTATATTTGTTGGCGCCGGATACTCTTTTCTTGTCCAGGCTTTAGAAGAGTCGATACTTTCAGCAACATCTACATTTTCCCAGACATTATCATTAGAATTTACTCCAGTCATACCGTTAAGAGCTAGTCGATCGATCGGGCGATCTAAACCGTCTTTCATGAGACAGTTTAAAGCGTAATTATCTAGAGCTATATTATTAGCATTAAGAATTCCCGCACTTAGCTCAAAAGGTTTATCGCCAAGCTTCATACTTTCAACATCGACACTGGGTAAAGTAGATTTGTCTTTAATCTCTATATCCTGGATACGGCCAATAGGTTTGCCGCCAATACTTACTTTAAAGCCTTTACTATAATCTATTTTCTTATCATTGTTTGATGGCATCGTGTTAAACCTCCTGTTCCTTGTTCTCTGGTTTCCTTACGTTTCTATTTAAGCCCTTGGTGAACGCTTTATATATCTCTTCACCGATAGTTTCCCAGGTTTGTAGAAACATTGCTTTTTCTGCGTTATCTTTAAGAGCTTCATTGTCGATTTGTAAACACAGACCACTCTTACCGCCTAAGTAAAAACCACCGTTCGTATCATTAATGACAAGACCATTAATCTCGAACTGAATATCCTTGCCGCCTTCTTTAATCTTATCGATAATAATCAGGTTGCCGGATACTACTCTTCTAATATCACTCACGTAATCACTCCTATTCGTAAACAGGTATGCCGTACATCATGTCCGGTGCTCCGTTATTATCATGGCTATTTTCAGTTCCTGTTGTATTTAGATATAAGTCGTCGTTTAGGTATTTTCCTTCTATCTTAAGAGGGCTTATAGAATTATAGGCATCTATAAATTCGTCTAGTTCCGCCTTATAACTCGTATTATGTTCGTGCTCTATACGAGTTAAGGAAATGGTTATACTTCTTCCGGAGTTGTGATACATCTTAAGAGTACTTTGATTACTACTAATCGAGAGAGTAGTAAAGAGTTCTGTAATAGCTTTGATACCTATATACACCTTGCCATTATACTCTTCTACCAGTGTGGCGTTACCCCATATGGTTTGACGTACTTGTTTATTGTTTAAGTAGATCCAGTGACTTCTTACAACATCCAGGTCGGAGAGTTTGAACATATCGATAGTACCTTTGGTGTAGTTTGCGACAATAATCTCGCCTTTACTATTTATATCGTAGCCAAAGATATTGCCTGAGTAATCTAGATACTTGGCCTCTACCGGTCTCGTGGTAGCACCTCCGGGACTAACCGTCCAGATACCGGTATTATCTAAGAAGTAGATATACCCGTCTTTCATCTTACCTTTCATCATAACCCCGTCTTGAACAAATCTGTCTGATATCCAGTCCGATACCTCTCCTGTAAAGATATTAAGCGCTGAAGAGTTTACACCATCGGTTAGATATATTGTGTCATCTCCCGGAAAGGCTATTACATCTATAAGACCAAATGGCGATGTAGGTTTTGTATTAGGAATAGGATCCCACTCGTGATATCTATGTGCTAACTTGTTTAAGTTAAACAATATCTCTTCTGAACCATCTTTGTTCCACTTGGCCAGCCAGAACTGCTGATTATTATCTTCTTCACCCGGGTCAGTACTTTTGACTACGAGAAACGAATCCCCCATCGGCTGAATCTTTGGGACAGGTACGAAGAAGTAATATACGTAAAGTGCGTTACTACCGTTAAAGGTAAGGTCAGGGCGCTTATCCCAGATACCTTGAATGTAGTTACCGTTTCTAGGTGCTATGTTGCAGTAGGCTTTATCTGCCCGTAAGAGTTTAATATCTCCGGCCGCCGGGTCTATTTCAAAGAAGACGTTATAGGTGAATCCTTCACGAGTCCAATTAGAACTTTCTGGAGTTAGATTCGTGAGTGGCCCCTTCACATCTTTCTTAAACATTAACCCGGAGAGATATATCTTATCTCCACCCCAGACCATATTACCATACCTGAAACTCCATATGCGAGCTTCTCCATCTAATCCGTACGGAGCGAGTTGTTCTGTAGCCTGCCACAGGCTTGTTATGGTCTTAACCTGACCATCTGCTATATATCTTAGGGATACTCCATCCAGGACGTATGCATCTTTTTCATTCTTATCCCAGAGTACTAAACTTGCCATGCTAAACTTGGCATCTTCTACCGGGCCATCTACGTACCCCGGCCCCTGACCAGCCATTCTCTCTACACTTACACTCGCTTCTACCGGGACTCCTAGAACTGTTAGTAGTACGATTAATGTAAGCATGGTAAACAAGCTACGTACATTCATTACATCTCCTCCTCTGTATTCCATTCTGGATGACACTATTATATACCCTAATGTTACATTTGACAAGTTACATTGTACAAATATATACTGAGAGGTTACACAATCTATTTAGAACCAAGTAATATCTACCTTTAGATACTGTTACAAATTACCTATCTAAAGTTAAAGGAAAATGGTAGGGTCGACGGCGTATTGCTGTGACAAAAACATCGAGCTTGCTTGGCAACGGGTTTAGGCTGTCAGGATAGATATCTGATAATTATCTTCTGATAGCCTTATCTTGAAGTAGCTGGTAAGTTTGATAGAGAACGTAAAGCGCGAGGGCCTGAGGAGGTCTGACTTTAGATAAGGAGTAGATAGTAATGAGTGAAGAGCAAAAGGAACAAGTTCCGGCACCATTAAAAGCACCGTCTTTAAAAGACATAAACAATATGATCGTCTTAAATGACGATGGTGTACTTACAACTACAAGTGGCCTCGGAGTCCTTCCTTCATTCTGGGGTATAGATTCTGTCAGTATTAGTGCTGTTAAAACTGCTGTATCAGTATCTAACACGAGACACGGTCTCATGGCCGCAGTGCCTATAATCTGTAGAGGAGAAGATTGCCCTTATGCTGAATCTTGCTATATAGATTCTACAGTTAGAAATGTAGTAGCTAATAAACAAGGTCGTTGCCCTATAGAGATCGCCACGATTGTTGACCGGTTTGAAATGTACTGTAATCACTTTAGTATTAAAGATCGGGAAGAAGATGCGGTAGATATGGGTATGGTTAGAGATCTGGTCGATATCGAAATACAGATCTTACGGTGCGATAATAAGATTGCCATTGATGGTGACTTTATAGAGGATGTTATAGCCGGTATAAGTAATCAGGGCGTTCCTTATAATAACCCTCAACTTCATTTAGCCTGGGTTCAGAAAGAGAAATTAAGAAATGAACGTTATAAGGTATTTAAACTTCTTGACTCTACCCGTTCCGATAAAGCGAAGAAAGATATGGCTACTAACGATGCCAGTAAGAAGGCTGTAGATTTAGTATCTAGAGCTCTGGCATTGCAAAAGGCAGGCTTATTAAAACCTCTTCCAATGGTAACAATTGATGTAACTCCGGTAGTTACATCAGATGATAAACCTGAGGAAGTAATATCAAAATCGGTACCGGAAAAAGAGAGTAGTTCTGACGGTATAACTCCCACATATACCTCTTTGCCACAGGAAGATAATGAACCGTGCTTTGAAATTGAATATTCACAAGTAGATTTTGATTTATAGGAGGTGTTATTATGCCAGCTTTAGGTTCTGTATTGAGCGCTTCTACTCCATTAAGTTCTATATTTGCAAACGGTGACGCTAATAAATGGGTAAAAGCTCTAGACTGGATTATGCCAGCGTCATCTAAAAGTACAGAGTTTGCACACAGACCTATGATGAAACGAGCAGAACAAAGAGCGGCCGCTCAAGCTGCAGGACAGACAGAGGCCGGTATTGTAAGACAAACTGCAGAAAATGTACTGGATATGGGTCATTCAATGTTGCGCGGTTATGCAGCTCCCAAAGCTAATGGCCAAGGTATTGATTATCTTAAGTCGGCTTCGAGAGTAGGTTTTGATGTAAGTATGGGAGTTGCCACCGCTACCGCTGGTAGGAAAATGTTTGGTAGTGGTGGTCTTACGCGCGATGGTGATGGCAACTTTGATATTGCAGGAATTCCATTTATTTAAGGAGGGATAAACTATGCCTAGAATACCAACGAACCAAGATATAGGTGGTTTTGTTAATAACCTTATAACTAAAGTTGTTCCCAACTCTGCTGAAAAGGCCGGTATTAAATACGGCCAGATGGGAACTAAGATGGAGGCAGCTAGACAAAGTGGAGATGTTGCTGGTTATAACGAAGCTTTAAGTGCTATCAATAGTCGTGATGGATTAAGTAAGGGTATCGATATGGCGGCTAGGCCTGCACGGTATTTCACTCCACGTAACGCAGAAGGTAAGATTGATTATGCAACAGCCGGGATTAGAGCAGGAGCTACTGCTGGTGCAAGTTTCTTAGCAGGTTCGACTTTTAGAACATTAGGCGGAGAAGGTTCTCCATTTAGTGATCAAAGAGGTAACTTTGATATTGCCGGCATTCCTTTCCTTTAAGAATAGGAGGGATAATCGATGCCATTTATATCTAATGTATTAAATAAAGGATTGCCACTAATGGCCTTTGAGGGATTATTAGGTACCGCCCTTAAAGGTACTGCCAAAGTTGCAAAAGGTGCCTTTGTAGGAACTGCTGGCATGTATCAGTTAGGTAAGAAAACAGGAGTGAATTACCTAACTGGTCAGTTTGCAAAAGGCTTTGCAATAGGAGCTGGTAAGACAGCCTGGGCTGGCGTTAAGGCGGCAGATAAGGTACTGGGCGAGGCTGGCGAAATAATGATGCGCGAAGTAGGTACCGGTAAAGGTCTTGCCAATAGAGCAAGAGATGTTGCTCATGTAGGTGCTGTTAACTTAATCCCGATAGCAGCGGTCGGAGTAGGCTTAAGTGATGGTGTAGCTGGTCAAAGCGCTGATATACTCTTAGGTGATATGAGTATATCAAGAATGGCTGGTAGTATTCATCCAGGAACTACACCTAATCTTGAAAGGACTAAAGCCGGACTATATAACATGGATTCTAAGAAGATACCTACAACTTTAGATTATGCCTATAGGAATGGTGAGACTCTCGATGATATGTTAAATGGTAGCGGTGGAGACTTAGCCTTAGCCCTATCTAACAATAGTAGGGGTGGTGGATTTTAATGGCCGGAGTTATTGGAACGATAGTTAAGCATGCTGCCAGGAGGGTTACTAACAGACAACTTGGCGCAGGACTTGCATTGAATGCTGCTTTTTCCGGTGTTGATTATATGATGCGTAGAAGTGAAGGCGATTCTGTCGGAAAAGCCGCTCTTGGCGCAGCCGGTACATTTGCATTATGGGAATTCTTACCGTCCGTAGCGATAGCTCAAATGGGTTATCAAATGGCTAGTGCTATCGGTGCCATTGGTACCGAAGCTTATTTTGCAGGTAAGGATAAGAAGATGCACGCATCTCATGGATTTGGTCATAGCTTTACAGATACGGCAACTAGGCAAACTATGCGTCAACGTGCTATGCAGCAAGCTCATGAGTCAGGCATGGCAGCTCGATACGTGCTTGGTAACGAAGCTCGTATGATTAATAGGAATAACCTAGGCGGGCGGTAATATGGCAACAATAATAGCGCCGCCCCAATCTACATTAACTCCTGAAGAGACAGCCGAACTACAAGTTATCATGGATCCGGTTCAATGGTCTGATATCTACTTAAACTGGAAACCATTTGATTATCAGCCCGACCTAATGTATGGACTTCGTGATAATAAGAGGGTCGTATTTAGACTAGGGCGCAGACTAGGAAAAACAGAAATACTTTGTATTATGATTCTATGGTATGCCTTTACACAGTATAACAGATCGCCAACTCTTCGCGAAGATGAGGACAAGTATAAGATTCTGATAATATGTCCTTTCGAAGAGCAGGTAGATCTTATCTTCGAGCGTCTTAATCAATTGATCGATGCATCTCCTGTGTTATCTAGTGTTAAACGGCGAGTCCATCACAGAATCGAGTTTTGGAATGGTACCGCTATTAAAGGTATGACAGCCGGTTCTAAGTCAAATACAGGAGCCGCTGGTACCAGAGGTCAGTATGCAGACGTTCTTGTAACGGACGAAGTAGATTACATGGCTGATAACGATATTACTAATATCATCAATATTGCTAACGAAGATCCTGCACGTATTAAGATATTTGCAGCTTCGACTCCTACTGGTAAGAGGGGGCCATTCTATCGGTGGTGTACTGGTAAGATTAAAGGTTGGAAAGCATTCCATTTACCTAGTACCGTTAATAAGCGACTCCTTGAGATGAACCCAGATACGGGTCAAAGTTATCTTGAAGATCTAAAAGAAGAACTTACCGATTTACGTTATCTGCAAGAGGTTATGGCTGAGTTCGGTGAAGAACAAGCTGGTGTATACCAAAAACGCTTTATCGACCTGGCTCTTAAGCTTGGTAAGATATTCAATCTTAAGTATTATGATGAACGTAACTTGCCGCCAGCTCCCGCCGGGCCAAGAATTCTTGGAGTGGACTGGGATAAGGTTCAGGCGACTCCAAATTTAGTAGGTCTTGAGTTCGATACGACACTTGGGATGTTTAAGGTTATCTTTAGAAAAGAAATACCAAGACATGAATTTACCCTAACCTTAGGTGTTAATGCTATTATCAATTCTGACAAACTGTTTAGGTGGGACTGGATTTTTGTTGACCGTGGTATGGGTGAGATGCAGGTAGAGCAATTACACTTACATGGTATTCGTACTGGTAATAAAGAGTTTTCTAAGAAAGTTATTGGAGTATCCTTCTCTGAAAAGGTTAAGGTACGAGATCCTCATACCAGAAAGGTTGTTAAGAAACCGGTTAAGCCTTTTATGGTTAACTACTCAGTTAACCAGTTTGAGAAACAGCATATAGCTTTCCCTTGGGATAGGAAACTAGTAGACCAACTTGAAAATTATTATATTAAGAATGTATCTCCAAACGGTATGCCAACGTATACCGATGAGAATGAACATATCGTAGACGCTTTGAATTTATGTTTCCTTGGCTTTGCCTTGAAATATGACGACATGATTAAACAAAAGGCTGGTTGGGGATTTAAGAAAATTGATAATCTTGATACAAGGAATGGCGACATTAAAGATCGTACTACTATGTTGGAGAAAGGGTATAAAGAAAGTTGTAACCCTAATATAGATCCTACAAGAGACATAGAGATTAGAAAGTTAAGATCTCGGGCTACTAAGGGTAGGGGAGGTTGGTCAAGTATTCCCAGTCGGAGTAACCTAAGGTAAGGCAGGAGTTCCTGCCATAGCGATAGGTTTCCTGGTTAATCTGTCGCTAATCTCTAACCTCTTATTAATGGGTACCCCGGAATTCCGGGGTAAACCTTTCTTTTGGAGGTATTTATGAAAAGCTTTGAAAGGAAATATCTTAGCTACAAACCAATACTAGGATATGACCCGGATATCAACTGGATCAGAGTTTCAACTAGACAGGAGTTATCAGATAATCTACCGAGTCAATTAAAGGATGCTAATAGTATCCTGGCTTCAGATTTACTTACAGAAGCTATGGCGGCTAAAGATAATCTTGAAACGTTAATTAGCCAGGTAGAGGAATGCCTTAGTTCAAAGAAACTCGCCGGCCCGTGTCAGTTTAATGAATATCAGAAGGCTCGAGCCGAAAGTAATTCTGAGATAGTTGCTCAGTTTGACGATTTTCACCGTACATCTATCGAAGGAAGTGTTCAAGCAGAACTTTATCCAGCACTCTTATATATGCACGAGGAATTAACCGGATACGTTACCAGACTTGGCGGGATTTTCTTTGGTAAGGTTAAGTTTAGAGAAGACGAACTTATTAAGCTAAGGGATGAAGAGAACAAGGCTTTAAATATACGTGTAATCGATGCTATGAACAACCCAAGTCAGATAGATCTTGATGCGCTTGCTATTGAAGCGAAGGTTAAATCTGTTAATAAAGAAAGAGTCGAGGGTTTACAAAAGTTCATTAAGGATTCAACTGAAGCAATGTCCTCTAACGTTAATCAACGTTTTAATGACAAGATAAAAGATGTTGTTACGATTCTTACCGAAGCTCCCTCGGGACATCTCGACAGTATTAAGAGTATGGCAGAAGTAAGGATGGGTATTCTGGGAAGTAAGAGTCAGGCTATTCATACCCGACTTACTAACGTTGGTAATAACTCAATGAGAGACACTCTTGATATTACGATTAATAAACTTCGTGATCTACACTTAAATAAGGCTCGTTCATTAACCAAATGGTTAGCAAAGGTCACTGACGAAGATAGCGATTATAGTTTATTTGAACTTGTAGAATGTTCTCTTTCGAGTATGGAGGAAATTAGTTATAACTTAGACAACTCTATCTTAGACGCTGCAAAGATGAATAAACTGGATGAGCTTAACAGAAGAGATTTGATTAACAATGTACTAACCAAGAAGATTACCAGGCAAATTCATCGGTTGGCCGGTAACATTCAAGAATACATAGACTTTGACGATCCGAATAGAGAACGTCAAGTTAAACGTTTCATTGAAAATACTGGTCTTAAAAAGATTTCAAGTGTATGCACTGATTAGCAATTACCATGCTAATCGGCGTAATATATTTGTTAGACACTAAGTAATTATTTAAAGGAGGATTTTAACACATGGCTTTTGTAAAGATTCGTGACGTGCAAATTAAAGCCGGTTCACTTGGTAATGCTCATTTTGCTGCAGATGCGGCAATTGCTGAGAGTAAGTTAGATGTCGATTGGGCTACTCATTATTCAAACGCTCTTGCTACCAAATTAATGCTTGATTATGTTCAGTTAAACGCAGTATCTGCAAATGGCACTGCTATTGATAACGTTATTGCTGCTGTTAATCCACAGGCTACTCCAGCAGGTACAGAACTTGGTGTTATCGTTGATGCTACCAATGCTACTGTTAAGAATAAGGCAATCGTTCGCAGCTCTGCTACAGGCGAGCCAATTCTTGATGTTAATGACCGTGAAGTTTATGGTCGTATGACATGGGATGCTACCCTGAATGCCGGCGCTGGCGGATTTAAGTTAAGTTTCTATACCACCGATGGTGAGACCGAAACTGCTTACACATTTGCAGCTCCGACCAATATCGATGCTCAGTATATCCGCAGGTTTACCTTAAGAGATGTTGACGAAGCTTTCTCGATGAATGAGAAGTTTGTTGACGGAGCTGCTGATGTGACAGCCCACTTAAACATCGAGCAACTGGCTGTCGACATATACGGTACAGTCGATCTCGATAGAGACGGCGAAGCTAACTTAGTTACTCCGCTTGTAACTCAGGTAAGTAACGAAGTAACCCGTGCTACCGATGCTGAGGGTGTTTTACAAGGCAATATCGATATTGTCACCACTAACCTAGCTACTGAAGTTACCAACAGAACTAATGCCGATACTGCTATTCGTACCGACTTCGCCTCTACCGCTAACGCAAAAGGAGCATCTCTCGTCGGTATCGAGGATCTTGCTGGTAAGATCACTGCTACTACCGTTGAAGGTGCGCTGGCAGAACTGGCTGATGAAGCTGATGCCGAAGCAACCGCTCGTGCCGATGCTGATACCGCAATTCGTACTGATTTTGCATCTACTGCTAACGCTAAAGGCGCAAGTTTAATCGGTATTGAAGATGTTGCTGGTAATATTACTGCTACTACCGTTGAAGGCGCTCTGACTGAAATCGAAGGGCGGGTAAGTACTCTTGAAGATACCGGTGGTGCCGAAGTTGCAGCTACTCATACTCGTGATGCGGCCTCTACTAACGGTTATTTTGCTCAGAAGATTGATGCAGCTGCATTTGTAAGTCTTGAAGCTCGTGTTGTTGACGTTGAAACCGTTGTCGATGCTAAAGCTAAGGTTGCAGATGATACTGCTACCGGCCTGGCTACTCATAAAACAGATCTAGCTGCCACTGATAATGCTAAAGGCGCCTCTCTTATCGGTATCGAAGATAGTGCTAATAAGTTTGCCGCTACTACTGTTGAAGCGGCTTTAGCAGAACTTCAAACCAATATCGAATCTGAAGCTTCTACCAGAAGTACTGCCGATACTACTCTTCAGACCAATATCAGTAATGAAGCAACTGCCCGTGCTAATGCCGATACGGCTATTGTAGAAAATCTTGCCTCTACTACTAATGCGAAAGGTGCATCTCTTGTTGGTATTGAGGATACAGGTAATAAGATTACTGCCACAACTGTCGAGGGCGCACTGGCTGAAATCGCTACCAACCTGGCAACTGAAGTCACTGCTCGTACCGATGCTGATACTGCCCTGGATACTCGGGTAACTACACTAGAAGGTCAGTACCATCAGCATAATAAGAAAGTTGTGGTTATCAGTGCTGGACAAGCTGGTGTTAGTTCAGTTACAGTTCCCGATGAAGCAACCTTCCCGATGGGTGGTAGCATGGACGTATTTGTTAACGGTTCTTTACAAGCCCCGACCGTACATTACACCGAAACAGAAATCGGAGTTACCGGGCGTGGCAACGCTGTTGACTTCGCTCCGGATATCGTTGTCGAAGGCGACGTTGTAATCTTCAAGTGGGAAGAATAAGCTTAATCTTTAATAAGTTACAAGAACAGGGTCGACTGGTCGACCCTGTTCTTGTAACAAGTAATATAAATAGAGGTGGTTTAGACGATGATTGAGATGAAACGTGGAGATATTGTATCAATTCGTTCTAATACTATATTAAGCAAGTTCTTATCAGCCATTACTGGTAAGTCATCCAATCATATAGGTCTTGCCATTTCTAATACTATGATGATTGTAGCGTTACCTTTGTACGGTGTCGATTTAATTGATATTAGAAAATGTTGCGCATATTCAATATACAGGTACCGCGATATGGCCGGCCAGAGCATAGCCGACAATGCTATCAATGGTGTTGTCGGCTATGCTCTTGATCGAGTTAATAAACGTTATGATCAAGGTTTGTTTATCAAGATATATCTTAGGTTGAGATACATCTTGAGAACAGGTCTTAATACCCAGGAAGAATGGTTTTCAACTAAGATAGTTCTTGAAGCATTTAAAAGAGTAGGTTACGATTTACTTCCCGGTAGGACTGGTTATTCAAATGTGGATGAGGTAATTAACTCAAAACTTCTTTATAAGGTGGGAGAGTATAATGTTTAAGTTAGCCAACTATTCTATTAATCATGTAGCAGACGGAGCGGATAATTATGTACATAGTCCTAGTCTCGATATTATCAAAACTCGATCTATGTGGCCTACCTCTACAGGTAAGAGGGTCATCGTAGCCATTATTGATACAGGAGTAGCTAGAACACATCCGGCTCTAACCGATAAGATAGTAAACGGTTACAACTTTGTACCCGGCGAAGCGCCGGAACGGTACGACGATGAAAATTGTCATGGTACTCATGTAGCTGGCATAATTAGTTTGATAGCACCTGATGCTAAACTTCTCATTTTAAGAGCTCTTGATAAGAATGGGAGTTGTATAGTGAGTACGCTGGTGATAAGTGTTTACTACGCGATTGATTATAAAGATAAAGATGGTCGCGGAGTAGATATTATCAACATGAGTCTTGGTTGTCCAGAAGATAGTCCTGCGTTACGCCAAGCTATCGAGATGGCTGTTGGTAAGGGTATTATGGTTTGTTGCGCCGCAGGTAACGAAGGGGATGGTAATAGTAATACACAAGAATTTAGTTATCCGGCAATGTATCCTGACGTAGTTAGTGTAGGAGCTGTTGATTTCTCATCACAGGTGGCCAAATTCTCTAACACTAATAACGAAGTAGACCTAGCCGCCCCTGGCGATCACATATGGTCTACATTACCCGATGGTAAATACGGAGCCTTGTCTGGTACAAGTATGGCTTGCCCCCATGTAGCAGGTATGGCCGCTTTATATATTGAGAAGTACGGACGAAGGTTTAACAAAAGACCTTCTGAAGAAGAGTTGTACTTAATATTAAAAGTGATGGCTAAAGATATTGGAGCTTTAGGAATAGAGGCTGATACCGGAGCCGGATTAGTATCTGCATGGTTATAAAGGAGGTCTTAAACATGATTGAAAAGAGGTTTGTACCGGAGAAGAAAGGTATTCGTTGTGCTAAGACGTATAATGTATTAACACCAAAAGGTGTATGTTGGCACTATACTGGGAATTACGCAAAGACGGCTAATGCAGATAATCATTGGTCACTATGGAATCGTGTCGATACAGGTGCTCATTATGTAGTTGATAAAGATAAAATTCTATGGTGTGCTCCTCATAATGAGGTTATTTGGCATGCTGGCCCTGGTGCTGATTATACATCTTTTATTAAGAGTAAGTTTCCAGCAGGCGCGAATTCATCTCTGATTGGTGTTGAACTTTGTATCTGCGACGGTTGGCCGGCTATTTATCAAAAGGCCGTTGAATTAGGAGTAGCTCTCTGTAAACAGTATGGTTGGGATTCTTATAAGGATTTCTATCGTCACTATGATTGTACCCGTAAGCAATGTCCACGAGATTGGGCCGATACTACAGCTGGCGGACATGTAGCCTGGGAGAAGTTTAAAACCGATGTAGCAAATGCATTAGCATACAGTGGGCCATTTAAAGATATGCAAGGACACTGGGCTGAAAGTGTTGTAAATAAGCTATACGATATGGGTATAGTTAAAGGTTCTGAAGGATTATATACACCCAATGCCGGATGTACTAGAGCAGAGGTTGTGGCAATGTCTGTTAGGATAGCAGCGGTTCTTGGAATTAAAGAAGATCGCGCTCCTAAGAAATTCACTGATATACCAAACCCGAAATGTATCTGGGCTACGCAAGCCGTTTATCAAGCGAATGCTCTTGGTTTGTTTGGAGGGTACGATGATGGTACCTTTAGACCATTAAACAATATAACAAGGGCAGAATTCGCTGTTATTGTTGGAAATTTGTTTATTAGGTGTGGCACTTCGCTTCCTAAAGCCAGTAATATCTTTAGTGATGTAAGCAACTTACGACCCAGTATGATAGATGTAATAAATGGCCTGACAACTCTTGATATATTCAAGAAGGGTACAGGAAAATTTAATCCCAATGATAATTTAACCAGGGCTGAACTTGCTGTGGTATTGTATAGAACCTTGATACATTATGGAGCAGTTACATTAAAGATGGAGGTTTGATATGAATACCGATATCATTATTGACGGTTTACAGCAAGTAATTATTATCTCCGCTATTACAGAACCTGTTGTAGAAGGTGTAAAACTTACCATTCTTCCAAGAGAGTTAACACCCGCACAGAAAATGAGTATTTCCTTTGCAGTAGCTACGGGAATTGCTGCTTGTACCGGTGTTACATTGTTTGAAGGAGGTTTAGCATCTAAGGTAATAGGGGCGGTTATAGCTGGTTTTATCGGCGGTAGGGGTAGTAATATTACACACTCTTTAATTGGTGTTATCCGAGGTCTTGCCGATCAGATAAAAGTTAAAACTATAAAGTAATTGATAAATTAGAAGGTAGGTGGTTGCGTGGCGTTAATGGGTAAGCTGGCTATAATGGCGAACGCATTAAAAAACCACCCCTTGTTTACTGCTACTGTCTCGCCAGTTACAACTTTAGAAGTTCCTGAAGTTAAAGAAGCCGGAGCTAAACGAGATCCGTATCAATCGGTAGTTAAGAAGGTAGGCTTATCAGACGACCCTACCAACAGAGACTACTCCAGTCCAAGTTATACAGGGTCGACTATGACCCTCGATAAGATCGAGGAAGCTTGGAACAAGGAGTCTTATGTAAGAAGGTCTGTCAGTAAGTATACGGAGTTGATGTTTAAAGCCGGTTGGGATCTTGTTGGTAAAAACCCTAGCGCCGTACAATACCTTAAGACAAGGTTCGCCTTTATGGCGGAATGTACACAACAACCAACCGATATATGGCTTCTAGAGCAATCCGAGGACTTGGTTAAGTATTCAAACGTAGTTATGGCTAAACTGCGTAAAGGCGAAGTTCAGTGGCCAAAAGGGATTAAAGTACAAGGTATCGGAGGACGAGATCCAATCCTTGGTTATTCTTGTCTTCCGGTAAAAGATATGCAAGTAAAACGGGATAAAGTCGGGACTGTTAAGGGTTGGCAGCAAGATGCGGGTGATAAGCCTGTTAAGTTCAAAGCAGAAGATATTGTACACATTTACTATCAAAGAGAGCGTGGTAAGATTTTCGGTACTCCGTCTCTCGTTCCTGTCTTAGATGACATTATCAGTCTGCGGCAAGCTGAAGAAAATGTATTAAAACTTATCTATAGAAACCTGTTCCCATTTTTACACTATAAGATTGGTACAGAAGGTGAACATGGACAGCCGGGCGATCAAGATGATGTTGATAAACTTACCGACGAAGTCGAGAATATGGAATTAGAGGGCGGATTGGTTACAACAGAACGTGTTAATATCGAACCGGTCGCCCTAGATCAAGTTATAGATGCCTATAGTTATCTACTATACTTTGAACGTCGTGTATTTACCGGTCTTGGAGTTTCAGAATCTCAAATGGGGCGTGGTGCTACAAGTGCCAGGGCTACAGCTGAGAACATGACAGACCAAATTATCGATAGTGTCAAAGCCTTACAAAGAATACAGGAGGCATTTCTTAACGAGTTGGTTATTAAAGAATTACTTCTCGAAGGTGGATTCGATCCATTATTAAATCCGAATGACGATGTACGGTTCTTGTTTAAGGAAATTGATGTGGATATGAAAATCAAAAAAGAAAACCACGCCATATTCCAATACGAGCATAATGCTATAACTGAAGATGAAATGCGCATACTTCTTGGACGAGATCCTGTTACCGATCGTGGACTTATGTTCTGTAACGTAGTTACTATTCCGGTAGCTCAGGCTACGGCAGATGCGAAAGCAGAAGCCTCTCCAGCCGGTAATTCAGGTGGTGGTAAACCGGCAGCTACTACTAATAAAGTTAAACCAACTAATAAAGCTAAGACAAAGACAAAAGCCGGTAGTGTACCTGACTTTTCCGAGTTTGCCGCTTTAAATATTAAATACGAGTTTAGCGGTCTTAGGAAGGACGTAATGACTGTAGTCGGTCTTTATCACGCCGGAGAGACGAGCAATAAAGTCTCCATGGAACTGGCCGGTTGTCTAGCACAGACTAAGAAGAATTTCATGTATACTATAGAATCATATCTTGGCCCGGATATTAAATTCAAAGCTGAGAATTACTTTGATAATCTTCTTCATCGTCTAAATACAATGGTTATTGAATCTCTAAGACAAATAGAATCTCCTATGAATTGCTTAAACACTATAGCAAGTTTCTTCGACCTTTATGATAGTTCTGATTGGGATGCTTTTGTAGCATGGTTAGTCGGAGATGACGATTTAGAATCAATTACTAAATCAAATGAAGAAGGGTAGGTGAAAAGGTGGCATTACTTTCTGTTGTTGAAGCAACACATAACATTACTACCAAGAATCTAAATACCTACCAAGCGGATTACTTTCCGACTTCCGTAAAGTCATGGAAAAAGCCATATAAGAAACCTGTATTACTTAATCACAACTCTTATAGTGGAACTCCTGTAGGTAGGATACAAAAGGCGGAGCATACCGATAGTGTTATTAAAAAGAATCTGCAAACGCAGCGACTTATCATTAAAACAACTGATGAACTAGTTGCTAGTAGAATTCTTGATAGTACCTATACAACCCTGTCTATTGGTGGTTCTGCTGATTCAGCCATCTGCTCAATTTGCGGAGCAGATATATTAGATACCGGATGGTGTGGACATTTAAAGGGCAGGAAGTACGATGGTAAGGTTTGTACCTGGCTTATAGGAGTTATGGAGTATGAAGAAATATCCTGGGTTAACGTTCCGGCAGATCCTTATGCTCAGGTAATTATACCCGACCTTGAAGCGGCAGCTAATGGTAATGATGAATCTGCCGCATTTGCAAGACAACTACTAAAGGAATATCTCGAAGATGAGCCAGGAAGGAGGACTGAGTTCGTGAGTAAGACAGCAGCCGAATTAGCAAAGGAAATAAACGATCAGATTAATAGTCTTAATACACCTCCAGCAGACACGGATAGCGGAAATGTAGGAGGTACAGAAGGCTCTTCTCAGCAAGAAAACTCCAATAATGAAAATCGCGTTCAGAATATAGCAACCTTTACTACAACAGTCGAATCTTTAACTACTGAACTCGGTGGTATTAAAGGTGAAGTTACAGATGAAGTGATTTCTAAGGCTATTGGTGTAGTTGAACTTGTTGTTAAGGCAATTAGCGGTCAAATTAAACCAGAGGAGTTTATGGCAACCTTTACAGCTCCTGCAAATAAAGAATCTCTCGAGCAAGTAGAGCAAAGAGCCGTTACCGCCGAGACTGCTTTAATAGCTGCTGATGCTACTATCGTTGAATTAAAGGACAAGCTTAATAAGGCAGAGCAACAGACCGAGCCATTAAAGCACCAAGCTGAACAAAGTAATAAATTAGCTCAGCAAGTCGCGAAACTGGCTAGAATGGTAGCCATAGATCGTGTTGTAGATCTAACTATCGTTGTAGAAGGAAAGAGTCCTAACGATCGCAATACTATTGCGGAATCTCTTGCATCTAAACAGATTTCCGATCTCGTAGCCGATGGACAATCACTGGCTGAGAAATTACCAATCCCTCAAAGACAACAAGGGACTGCTCATAAAGATGGCGCTGGCGAAGAAGAAGAAATCGAAACACCAGGCGGTGGCAAGAATGAAGCTATTTCAACTGAAGCTATCGCATCATCCATGGTAGCTATGTTTTCAGGTAAGAATTTAAAGAGTTAAGTAATTAGTTATAAGGAGGAACTACGAATGGCACTATTTGATGGTATGAAAGCAAAAGCTAACTCTCGTACAGATATGCGCCGATTCTTCGTGTCCGAAGGTGTTTCACCTAGTGAAGAATGGCAGCTTGATCAGACACTTCCTGTCTTATTTTCAAATCCCTTTGGTAAGCCTGGCCAAACCGAGGTTGTTATTGGTAAAGGTATGGCTTGTGCATTAAAACCAACTTTAGTCAAGTCTTTTAAGTATGGTACACATTTACCTGTAATGACCTTGGCTGACGGTGCTAATGCTTTTATCGGGGCCGCTCCGTATAATCTTTGCGTTGGGCGTTTAGATCGCTTTGAAGGTAACGATCCTAACATCTTACGTCGTCAGTATGTTGAGATCCCCTGGTTTCGTCGTAAAGAAGATGCGGCTCAGGTTAATTACGGTTGTTGCTGGGGCGATATTAAGCCTGGCGATATCTTAAAGGTTAGTAAAGATATACTCACTTTAAATGGCCGCAATATGCTGCTTGGTAAATATGACAAATTCGATAAGACTGCAGACGATTACTGGCAAGTACTTGGCCAAATCATGGGCGTTGAAATGGATGTTGAACCATGGGGATGGTTCAAATGGGTCATGTGGGATGAAGCAGCTAAGCGCCAAGATGATGTTTATGTCAACTATGGTGGTAAAGAACTTCAGCCCAATACCATACAAACTGTTAACGGTAGTGATTATGCATATCCATTCGATCCTGAATACCGTGATGGTCGTTTCGATATCAATGGTTATATGAATCAGTATACAAGATTTCCAAATGGAATTCCTGGTCTAACTGATGGCGGTAATCGTGAAAACCAAAGTTATGACGGTATTATACCTGCCGGTACATTAACCGGTGCTCAAGTTATTTGGACGATGCCGTATAAAGCTATTATTCAAGACAGTGTAAAGGTTACTGTTGGTAATAATGTAATGGATTTGTCAACATATACAGTCGATCATGATCTTGGTATTGTGACCTTTACTGCAGATAAAGACTATGACGCTCTGACCTCTGTACTGGTTGAGTTTAAGAAGAAGTTCCCCGGTACTCCAACTAGTTGGGATACAGTGGGCTTTTCTGGTATGGTACGTCTATTACTCCGATAATAATCGTTTAAATTGACACAAGGAGGAACTTCGAATGGCACAAATCTTTACTGAAGCCGAACTTACAGAACTCAAGGGAAAGGTTACCGAGAAAGACCTTGAGTTAGCAAAGCAGTACGAAGCCTGGCAAAAGGGCGAGATTTCAAGTCCGCCTCATGTTAAAGAATATCTATCCAGTCCATCTGCTACAATATTAATTCCTAAGACTATTGTAATGGCAGCTCGTCTTGCAGGCGAACCTGTAGCCGTAGCTTCCCAGTTTATGAAAACCGTGAATATGCCAAACTCCGGCGCTCTGTATGTATTCCCTACATATGGCCCGATGAAAGCTAACGATATTGCAGAAGGTCAAGAATGGCCGACAGCCACCATTGATAGCGAACAATTCGAAGGAGTCGAAATCCGTATCGGTAAGTCTGGTATCAGGATTCAGTACACCGACGAAGTTGTAAAAGACTCTCAGTGGGAAGTTATTCAAATGATGATTGAGCAAGCCGGTCGCGCAATGACACGACATAAGGAGCAGAAATGTTTCCGTCAGTTTACATTGCACGGTCATACGGTATTTGATAACGATCCGGTTGTTAAAACGGTTACCGGTGGTTTATCTGCAACTTCCGGTCTTGATGTAGATGGTAACGTAAATGATACTTTCAGTGTAGAGGATTTCCTCGACCTGATTATCGCTGTTATGTTAAATGAAATGGATCCAAATACCATCTTGATGCATCCATTAACCTGGATTACTTTTGCTAAGCAGGAGTTAATGAATCAGGTAATGGGCGGCATGAATCTGTATCCGGCTACAGATCAACCCAGTGCCTTTAAACTTGGCCCTGGCAGCTTACAAGGACGTATTCCATTTGCCTTTGATTTAATGCTAAGTCCGTTTATCCCTCTTGACTGGAATCGTAAACGGTACGATATGTACTGTATTGATAAGAACAATATCGGTATAATTCTCCAGAAAGAGGGCTTATCTACCGAGAAATTTAACGATCCAACCAGGGATATTTACAATATCAAGTTGAAAGAGAAATACGGTATTGGTATCTTCCATCAAGGTCGTGGTATCGCGGTAGCCAGAAATATCAAACTCGATGTTAGCTACCTGCAACCGAGACTTATTCGTGCTCGTATTGAAGGTCAACCTATTCAGACTGTACAAGCTCCCTAAATAAACGGAGGTATCAGAAATGGAACAT
>C687J13896_1000184_pt1 | contig 54356 bp, 50 predicted proteins | sample RifGroE2_FD_13896 | JGI IMG/M metagenome (IMG submission 13896)
AAGATCTAAAATATATCAAATAATATTAATTTACAACTTTAAAGTTGTAAATTAATATTATTTGATATATTTTAGATCTTATCATGAAACCATTTTATTATAACAATTAATATAAAAAATTGAAAAATTAACTGCTTGAGTAACCTACTTATATATATGATGGTATTGTGTATTAGATTATATATTAGACAGTTAGCTCAATGGCAGAGCAGCGGTCTTATGAGCCGCAGGTCATGGGTCCAATTCCCATACTGTCTACTGGACATTTAGCTCAGTGGTAGAGCAGTGGTCTTATGAGCCAAAGGTCATGGGTTCGATCCCCATAATGTCCATAAAATATAACTTAATACACAATACACTTGACAGTTAGCTCAGTGGTAGAGCAATGGTCTTATGAGCCATAGGTCATGGGTCCGATCCCCATACTGTCAACTGGACACTTAGCTCAGTGGTAGAGCAGTGGTCTTATGAGCCAAAGGTCGTGGGTTCAATCCCCACAGTGTCCAAAATATGCTAGACAGTTAGCTCAATGGCAGAGCAGCGGTCTTATGAGCCGCAGGTCATGGGTCCGATCCCCATACTGTCTACTGGATAATTAGCTCAGTGGTAGAGCAGTGGTCTTATGAGCCAAAGGTCGTGAGTTCGATCCTCACATTATCCATTAAATTAATTTATAAAAATCATAAATAAAATATTCATTAATTAAATTTAAAATTTAATTATTATTTAATTTATTAACTAATAATTGAAATTATATCGGCATGGTAATTATACTTAAATATTTATTATAAATATATTAAAAATATATGACTAACTTGTTAATATTACAATGTGGATATCTAGATCATCACAAAAGAATGGAGTATATGAAAAATTATTTAAAAAAAAATTTGATCGGTGATTATGAAATTATTAATTCTTCAGTCAATGATGGAAAAACTGGTGATGGTATTATTAATGGTGGAAAACGATTATTTTGTTTAATAAAACAATTATTTTCACAACTCGAAACTGGAGCAATGCGACAAATTCAGCCACAAAAAAAATATGACTCAATATCATTTATTGGACATTCACTTGGAGGTTTATATGCCCGATCATGTATTGGATTATTAGAAGAAGAAAATTTCTTTTCAACTATTATACCAAAATTTTTTATATCAATTGACACACCACATATTGGTGCTCGCTGCAATAAAATTATTAATTGGTTATCAAGTAAATCTAACAAAGGATCATTTAGTGAATTATTTTTGCATGATAATAATCAAATTATATATGCAATGTCAAATGTTAATTCATCTTATATGATTGGACTGAATAAATTTAAAGTAAAACTTGTATATGGTAATATTGCGAATGGAAAAATAACTACTAATAATTTTATGGTATCAACAGAATCAGCATGTATATGTCATCCATTAAAAGAAAAAAAATATGAAATAAATAATCTCATAACAATAGATCAACTTAACGATTGTGTAAATGAATCAGGAAATGAAATTTTTAATAATCTTTCGACAATAAATTTGACAAGAAAAGCAGTTAATCAAGGAATTATTTTCGATCCACATGGATCATTAGCTAGTATGGCTTGTAAAAAAAATATTGTATTAAATGATATTATTGAATGTATAAATAAATATACGGTTACAGAGAGAATTTAAGACAATGTATTAAATTCTGCAGTAAGCCTCTCGTTAACGGTCTAAAAAATTATTATATCTTATTATAACAATTTTTTACGTCCGGCACCATTTATATATTAATCAAGCAATGTCGAATATTCAATATCACCATTTGGTAAATATTTTTTAAACTGACCAGTTAAAATACCATTATTATAATTAAATGATTCTTTTATTTGATCATTTTCATAATATCTCAAATATAAACCATGTAATTTATCATTTATCAAATTAGCAGATTCTTTTAATTTACCACTTTCATAATAACTCATATATTGTCCTTGCATTTTGTTATTTTTATCAATATAATAAATTTCTTTTAATTTGCCAGATGAATAATATGTTTTTTGTAAAAATAACCCTTGAATTTCGTTTATATTATTCATTCCAATAAATTTACAATTTAAAATCGACTGTACTACTTCCATTTATTATAATTTGAAATTGATTTAAATAATTTATAAATAAACAATCATAATATTTAAGTTTTCAATTTTTATGATATATGTGTTAAAAACATAATTTTTTTACAAAACCAAAGATCGGTTGGTAACTTAGAATTTTTAGCCATAAAACGTACTGCGCAAATATTACATAAATATTTTTCTTTACCCATCATGTTTCCAATATATTCAGCTTTACGTTCACATTTAGAACATTTTGTATTTTTATTATATGGTTCGACTTTTTGTTCATCTGAACAATAAATTATTTTAGCATTATTATTTTTATTTAATGACTCCGTATATTATAATATTATTATGTTATAAATTATTAGTGTTATGATATCAAGTATTTAAAGCTTCAATTTTTTATCGAACTAGTTTGATAAAAATTTTATTACAATATAAAAATTATAATAACATATATTATTATAAATAATTAATGTTACCAAAATTTAATAAAATAATAATATATCCGATAATATTTTCATTATTATTAATATCATCAATAATATCATCATTCAATATTAATTATTTGTTAATCATACCATTGATAGGTTATATTATGGGAATTATATTAGGACGATTTTATGGTACATTTTTTGTTGGATTTAATGTTGATATTTTAAAAATTCAAAAAAATAAACGAAAATTTAATTTACGTGGTGAATATGGATTTATTGGTTTATATATAGGATTTTGCATTGCTATTTTTGTTTATGCGATAAGAATGAATACTTATAATATTCCAATTTTAACAACAAATAAGCCAATTTTATTTTCTGTCTCAATATTTTTAAGTTTTTTAATGTTTGTTTTTGTTGTGTGTTATGGTGAAATATAATAAACAAATAGTACATTTTATTATTATTTTATAAATCATAACAATTTTATGGTGCCAATATGTTCAAATACAAATCTCATTCCATATCCGTCTCTATAAAAATAATAGGTGTTGTTTGGAAAAATAATGTAACAGCCACCAATCATATTATAAGTAGTCAGCCAAATTATTTTATTTACATCATATTTGTTTTCGCATATTAATTGTTCACGAATATTATCATCTAATTTATTTAAATTATTTGGTTTATAAATAAATTTATTATTGTTGTGATGAAATTCGATAATATTATTATTAATATCTGCATCCAAAACAACTCCATTATTATTTGTCAATCGTATTTTTACCATAATATGTATTTAATATAAAAATATAGTTTTAAATTAAGTATTATAAAAATTGATTACATTATGATAATTTATAAAAAATTGAAAATTAATTAGATACATATTTATTTTTATAATCGAAATATAAAAAATGAATATGTTACGATCAATTAAACCAAATAATAATATGTATGAAATTTTTTATGAATATATATTACAACATAATAATCTGACATCGACATATATTTTTGATATTGATGATACATATTATTGTAGTAATATTAAATCATATGCTATCGAATTATTAGATAATGAAATTAAAAATATTAAAACAATAAAAAATTTTGCTTTTATTTTTTTGAATATTGCTAAATTAAACCAAAATCATAATACAAATAAAAAATTTATCAATGACGTATCAAAATATATTAAAAATATTGATGATTCGTTAAATTTTATCAAACACAAAATATTATGTTCAAAAAAATTTAAATATGGCGATTTAAAATTAATAAAAATTATTAAAGATATTAACGAAAACAGATATGAATTAACATTTAATGATATATATTATTTAGCTCATGAAAAATATTATACTACTGAAGATTTTTTAATGAATGAAAAATATGATGATTATTCTGAACGATATGAAGTTAATTATAATTATATTGAATTATTTGAAATATTATTAGAATACGATTATATTATATGGAATACATTTACAGGTTATTATAATAAAAATTGTGAATTTGATGAATGTGAAAAACTTGCTGAAATTATTATATCATATTATCAGAACTATGTTTATAAAATACCTGAACATATTTTTACAGAAAATTTATGTCTTAAATCATTAAAAGGTGATGATACGATAAATGTATTATTTCAAATACCATCAAATAAAATAACTAAAAGTATATGTTTGGAAGCATTAAAATTATGCGATCATGTCAGTGTCAATGATATTGAAACATTATTTGATATTATTCCGACAAACATTATTGATACAGATATTATTTATGCTATATTATATAATACTCAACAAGCGTCACAATTACATGTTAGTAAATTTATTCCATCATATTATTATAATGAATTGCTATTAAATTTAATTGTTAATAACTATGAAAAATTTTGTAACTACTTTTTCCATGCATCAAATAGTTATAATGATTTAGTAAAATTTTTTAAACTATTTCCATTTTCTGCGACTTCGTTGTATATTCAACAAATTGCAGAATTTTTATCAAAATATGAAAAATCATATGACGTATATACTAAACTTAATTTTAATAACATTTTTGATAACAATGATGATACATTCGACGATCCATTAAATATATCGACATATAATGTTGACAATAAAGAACTAAATAAATTAAATAAATTTTTAGACAGACAAAAAATTTGAAACAATTATATTATAATTTTTTTAATAAAAAACATACAAATTGCCGCTACGCTATGGCAATTATATCATTTATCAACTTCACATACGCGAAGTTGATAAATAAAAAATTGAAACTAATTGTGTCTCACATATTTATTATTTTATTTATTATAATTATAACAAACAAAATAATGCAGAATATTGAATATAATGAAACAACTAAACTCATTAAAAAAAATAATATTTGTAAATATAATAAATATATTCATTTTTTGATAGCAATAATTTTATTGATTGTGTTAGCAATTTTATTATTCGTCAATTTAAGTTTTAATCAATTAGGACAAAAATATGGTAAAATAATTGAAAATAAAATTATTAATACAACGACAAATTATATTACCTTTAAAATTGGTGATACATTATATAATGAAAATTGTATTCACAAATGTGATTATGTTTATGACAATGAATATGCAGTAACAACATATTATGATTATAAATTTTCAATAATTCCGCAATATGATAATATACATCTAGCAAATAATCCACTTTATACTGATGACGGGCAAGATTATTATAATTGTTTGTTTTGTTTGATTATTTATATATTTTCGCTTGTATTTTTAATAATAGTATTGTCTGCTAATATTATATCATTTTTGTGTAATAAAAATTCTTATAAATGTCTACTAATTTTTAACATTGTGTTAGTTAATATATTATTTTTTATATTTTTTGTGTGTAATATTATGTCAATAATGTCAATTAATCAAACAAATGACAAAACAACATCTATAATTCGCGATATTGATAATTTTACTATAACATTAGAAACAAATAATCGAATCACTAAAAATAAGTTATTACAATCAAGACCATATTTGAAAATAAATGATGTTATTGATGTAAATATATTTGTATATTTTAGTTATTCACTAATTTGGATTCCAAAAATTTATATTTGGTATGAATATCAAGAAATTGTATCAAATAACAAAGTAATATTTTATATATCACAAATATTAATTTTGGTGTTATTACTATTGTTATCAACATCTAGTTTTGTATTCGTCAAAGGATGTTTTTGTTATAATTTACGTAAAAAATTATTTTCACATAATTTTGATGATAATCCTAATGATATTTGTAGCAATTGTAATCATTCACGAAAAAACCATATTGATTTTAAAAATAAATGTGACTATGTTGTAAACGGTCAATGTTTAAAATGCAAACATAAATGTCACACAATAAATTGTAATAAACCTATCGGAAGTAAATGTGTTGTTTGTGATCATACATCACATAATAACGAATGTCATGAAACAACAATTTGTTCATTATGTAAACATGCTCATAATTATACATCAGTATGTCATCATATTGTTAATACAATTAAAAGACATTTAATTTTTGAACCATACCAATCACCAATATATAAAAAAATAAAAGTTATGAAAAAAGTCGAAAAACATAGAACTATTCAAACTATTGAAACAATTGATAAAGAAGATTCAGATTACGAAGATATTTATTCTGAAGATGTCGTTTATACATCAAACTATGGTCAACATGAAGTAATCGCTGTTACTGTTCCAGTTGTAACTAGAGAATACACAACAACAATAACACCAACACAAAAAATTGTTGACAAAGATGAAACATATTATGTCGATGAAGAAGTTGAGAAAGAAACGTCAGAAATTATAGGATATGAAACAAAATATCGTGAAAAATTGGTTCCGGATGAAAATATTTATTGTGAGTGTAAAAATCATTACGACACAAAATGTTATTGTAATCATAATCAAAAATGTGATTGTAACAATTTAACAATACCATTAGTATGTAATTGCAAAAAATTTGTTTATTAAAATAACTAAAAAATTAATACAATTGTAGTAAGAGAAATATAGAATTTAAAACAAAAAATCGTAATTATATTTCAAAAAATTGAAAATTTTTTTATAAGCACAATCTACTTATGTTGATTCGATGAAAACACATTCACAATAATATTTACAAGAACAATGGAAATTCCTAATGTTCACATTTTTGAATTCGAATATGAAACGATGAATAATCTTGAAAATTTAGAAGAACATATTTTTTCACAAAAAAAACGAAATAAATATTTTGACGTATCAAAAACGTCACAAGAGACATTATCAAAAGAAAAAGATATATTAAATTTACATCCAATTATTATGACATATCGTAATCAACTTTACCAAGAAGATGTTAATTTTTTACGTCAAAATAATCAAGACAAGTATGCGATTCTAATAGCGTTAACAGAAAAACGAAGATCTGTTGTTGAAAGAAATAATGAGAATTTTTATGATCAGAATGATATTACTTATGATGAAGAAACAGAAACATTTAATACAGAATTAAATATTAAAAATATCAGAGAAGAACTCGATGAATATTTAAGAATAAATAAAAACAGAAAAATCGAATTGTTAAAACAAATTGATTTGGAAATTTATAACAAATTATTTAATTACATTAAATCAAATAATCTTTTAGTCAATTCAAAAATAAAAAAATATTTTAAAAGATACAAAGAATTATGTATCAGACACTTCGTACCATATGAAATTTATTCTGAAGAAGTTGTAAATATTTATTTTCCTAATACATCTAGACTGTGTAATTATGTGATTTCAAAATAATTTCATTAAATTTATATTTTATTTGTTGGAATGATCAAATGATATTAATTTATTAAAATACATTTTACAAATTTTCATTAAATTTGAATGAGTTTTTATCATATGTTCCAAATGATGATATAAAACATGTTATTTCTCCTTTAATTATTCTTTCTATTATATCATTTATTATTTTTATTTTTGTTCCACTAATCGATATTTTATTTGTATCACATATTTTTGTTAAAATTATTTTAGAACACATACTTAACATACACCTTAAATATTCTTCATATTTTACATCTTTAATTAGTTGTATTAAGTTTGCTAATGTATCTTTTACTTTATAATCTATATTATACACATCACAAATCATTTTTAGTTCTAATTTAGTTAATGATTTAATAATATCTTCATGTTCTTCAATAAAAACCGTATCACAATCATTAATATACTCAACATCATTAATATCATCAATTTCATTATTTTTTATTTCATTAAATTCTGTTTCATTTTCGATCTCGTTAATATTTATTTCTATTTTATCTTCAAATGTGTTTTTAATTTTGTCATATATTCCAAAATTGGATATATAACATTGAATTTCATTATTTATAATTTGTTTAATAATATTTTTAATTAACTCATCATCATCTTCATCTATATTCATTTTTTTAATTATTGTTTTATTTACATGTTCAACTATTTTTAGTAATATTTGATGTTGACATAATTTCAATACTTTTTCTAAATATATTTTATAATTAATTTTATCAGTCAAATTTTGTAGTTCTTTCAATGTCGATCGCGAAAGATATTTAATATCAAATATATCACATATTAATTTTAATTCTCGTTTTGGAAGATTTTGAATCAGTTTAATATATTTCGTAACAACTTTTTTTTGAACATTATTTGGTTTAATATCAATTTCATTAATGTTTGCGACTTTTTTTAATTTACTTATCGGTTCACTTTTTGTTTGATTTATTGATTTTTCTTTTATTTTATTAGTTTGATTACTCATTAATTGTTCAGTTATTGTTGACACATCTTCATCGTCAGCATCAATAATTTCCATAACCCTAATTTTCTTTTTAGTTTTTTTTAAATTATTAAACCCATAAAAATTATTTGAAACATCTAATTTATTATTTTTCATAAAAACTAACATATTATTTGTTTGCATTGAAAGATTACAATTTTGACAAATTGGTCTTAAATTTTCGATCGTTATATCACCACCATCTTTTTCAGAAACAACATGTCCGCAATGGAAATTTTCATAAGTTATATCTGAACCACAACATAAACAATTACTTTTTTTATTTTCATCACCACAATAAAAATCCCATATATTTTTCCGTAATATTTTTCCAATCTTTTTTTTTTCCATTAAAGTTATTATATTATATTATGATAACTTTAAATTCAAATAATAACTAACTATGATTTGTTAGTATGTATAATAAATAAAATATTGAAACCATTTCATTATCACATTTTTTTATATTATTATGAAATATGCGATATATATTTCATAATAATATAAAAAATTGAAATATAAACATTTTAGTGTAATATTATTTTAGTTAATAAAATAAATGGATAAAAGTAAAAAAATGCAACAACGAGCTGGTAAAATGTTATCAAGTGCAAATAAACTAAAAAAAGAAGCTGAAAAAAAACAACATGATGCGGGTATTTTACTATCTAACGCAAACAAAATTAAAAAAACAAAAACACAAAACACAACTAAAAAAGTTAAAAAATAAATTTGTAATATGTAATCTAGTTAAATTTTTTTTTAGTAATTAAATTAAAAATTCTGTTCATAATTAAATTTGACACACTAAAATCATTTAATGGATAATTAAGATTATTGTTAGCTTTATCATTATAATGATTAATTGTTTCTGGTTCTATATTATTGAGTACTAATAATGAAATTAGTATATCATCGATTTCTTTTTCATAATAACTTATTTTTTGTTCTAAACTTAGATCCTCAAATTTTGTATTATTTAAATTTAAATATTTTTTGATAAAAAATGTATTAACTATATTTTCTGAGTTATGAAGTTCAAATATTAAATAATGGATATACGAATTATCCATTTGTGTTAGTTTTGTAAAAAATTGATAGGTCTTTTCATAATCATATTTCGACAAATAATAAAGCCCGATGTATTTATTAACTAAATCATCTTCTTTTACATCTCCAGTATATTCTATTTCTCCATTACTAATAAACTTTTTAATTACTTCTTTTATTTTATTATTTTTAATCATTATGACAATTTCATCTTTTAAAAATTCAACTAACATACTTTCATTAAAATTATCTAAATCTTTGTTTTTATCATATTCATCTACAATATTTTCATAATTTTCCATTAAATGTATTTTATTATTAAAATTAAGTTGTTTGGGTCAAATTTTTATTTTTTCAATTTTTACCCAATATTCGTGCATTAAGGATAAACACGATTTTTAACATTAAATATTATTTTAATTAATGTTTTATTTATCCTAATAATTATTTTTATTATGTGAAATATAATATAATACATGTTAAACATTAAGGATAATTTTGATATTCTTGTTAGCGAACTTAATTTTTTATTTTATGATGCTAATAATTATATTAAAAATATTTTAGATATTGCAAAAATTAAAATAAGACTTAGGCAATTAACTTTCTGTGATGCTTTAATTTACAAATTTATGTGTTCTTATAAAAATATTACTAATAGTCAAGTCGTTTCGGATTTAAATTTTACAAATAATAATAAATTAACAACAGATAAAAGACAATTTTGTAAATTTTTTAAACTGGATTTTAATGAAATTAATAGAACTACATACACATCTAATCAATAAACAGTAAATTATTATGGTATTGTAATTTAATATTTATTTAAATTTTATTAATAATTATTAATCGTGTTGTGTTTGAATTTATTATTAATTTTATTTTATATTTTGTATTGATGACATATATATTTTCATCAGTTTCTAATATGATTTTATTTATTACGTAATGAGACATATAATTTTAAAACTTATTTTGGTAAATTATTATTTATTCGTTTAAATAATGTGATCACTGGATTTTCATTAACATTATCATTTGGTTTGTTTGGCATAAAATTATCTTTATAAATAATATTGTTTGGTGTAATTTCAATATTATTATCATTCTCTTCACATTTCTCGAACCAATCAACTATACAAGGGTCAATATCTTTAGACCAAATATAACACGTTTTAAAATCAATCGAAACACACAAAGCATAATATTTTTCTATTCTTTTATATGCGACAATATTATTATTTGATAACAAATCAAAATCTTGTTCATCTAATTCTAAATACAAATATGATGAAATGTGTTTATTTAATTCAAAAAATATTGAATGTAATTGTTCATTCGTTTCATATTTAATAAATTTCCTATCAATAAACTTACAATCATTGAATACACCAAAACAAAGATAATGATAACTCATTGGTTTATAGTAAATAATATAATTTTTATAACATATTGTAACAATTTAAATAATTTTCAATTATTTAATAAATAATAACAAGTAACACATTAAGCTACAATTAAATATTATTGTAATTGATAATAAAAAATAAAAAATAAAAAATTTCATATTTTTAAAAAAGTTTTAAAATAAAAAAATGAAAAATTTTTAAAAGTTCTCAAAAAAATAAAAATAAATTTCTCGCTCTCGTTTTTTTGAGTAAAAAACTCGATTTTTCGAGTTAAATTTATATAAAAAATATGTGTTGTACCAATATATACATAATGGTTAATTATACATGTAATGAATGTGGTAAAACATTTGATAGACAAAGTAATTATATACGTCATATGAATCGTAAAATTAAATGTACTAATAAAATATTGAATAATACACAAGAAATTGAAAAAGAAACAAATTTATTTAATGATAATAAAAAAAATGAACCATCAGCCTTCAAGGCTGATGGTTCTAATAATTCATCAGTCTTTGAGGCTGATAGTCCGAATAATTCATCAGTCTCAAAGACTGATATTTTTAAAACTATATCAGAAACAGCTAATAATTTGAATGAAAATAAACAAAATGTATTGATAAATCAAACTGATAATAAAATAACAATATCGCAAAATACTAAAAAATATGAATGCATAATATGTAAAAAACAGTATAATCATAGTCAAAGTTTATTTAAACATATTAAAACACATAAAAAATATAATGAACTAATAGAAAAAAATAAACAAGATGGTGTTTTTAAATGTTTAATATGTGGAAATCAATATAAATTTATTAATAAATTAAATAAGCATTATAAAATTAAACATAACAAAACTGATATTGACTATGAGAATATTAATGAAAATATTAATAAAAATATAATGATTAATAATAATAGTAATAATAACAATAATAATAACACAATCATCAATAATAACATAACTAACAATATTAATATTGTTAATTTTGGCGATGAGGATATCTTTAAAATATCAAATAAAGATATTGGCAATATTTTATTTAAGGAACAAAATCCTATAATTAAATTACTCCAGTGCAAACATTTTAATAATAAAATCCCAGAACAACAAAATATAATGCTTAAAAATATTAATGGCAAATATGTTGATAAATATATAAATAATGTTTGGCAAAAAGATTATATCGACACGACAATTGAACAATTATTTAATATGGGTGCATTAAATTTAGATACATTGACTAATAAATTAGTTGAAGAATATAAAAATAAAATATCCGCAAATGTAAAACAAATAATTCGTATGAAAAATCATATTGGTAAAATTCCTTTAGTAACAGATATTGTAAGATTAAACACAGAAAAAGAAGATATAAAAAAAGATATATTTTTGGCATTATATAATTTGTCTAAAACTGTTAATGATTATAATAAACAATTAGATCTAACTAATAAAAATATGTTTAATTTAACAAAATAATATAATATTTATTCGCATATTTTTAGAACAAATTATACATATATCCTTGCATATAGAAATAATTGAAAAAAATTTTACTTAATACACAATTATGATTATATATACAAATATAATATGCGATACATTTGTATAACAAAAACAAATCAATTTCAGACACCGAAACATGAAATAATTAGTATTAATGATTTTGTGAATGGTGAAACTGGAATAGATAAAAAAGATTGTATCAAAATGATTGGTGATTTTACAAATAATTTTAGTGATTTAGGATTTTGGAATGCAATGACAGATTTAAATGGAAAAACAATTAACGACGTTGTTCAAAAAATATTAAATATTCTACAAACATTTAATGAAGCTGGTTTCATCATGCGTAAATGGACAGAAGAAGATGAAAAATCATATACTATTCCAGCTTGGATGTTTGGACATTGTCATAAAAAAAATTCAATTATTCCTGTCACATTATCTGATGATGAACGAATAAGTATTTTGATGTTTCATTTGAATGATTTGATGGAAACTATAAAAAAATATGATAGTAACTATTATTTATTTATCGATGATGGAAAATAAAAAATGAAATTTTAAATATTACTTAAACATGTGAATAAAAACGTATTATAAATTATATGATATCTTCAAATTCGAATATTACACAAACAGATACAAATAATAATGAAGCTGAATTAGAATATTATGAAACGACATCAAAAATATTGTCAGAATATTATGCATTAAATAACGAACCACAAAATGTCAAACAAAACAATAACTCATCAAATAATGAATCACGAAATATTAAACAACAAAATAATTCACCAAGTAATGAACCACTAAATGTCAAACATAATAATAATTATTTAATTAATTCATTAAATGAACCTATAAATACACAACACAACAATCATTTAAGTAAATGTTTAGATGAATTAATACGAAAAGAACATATGCTTACTGATCCAAAAATAAAACCATATATCGACAAATGGAACGAAACACATAAAAAACCATCATATCCAAATGAAGTTCATATTAATAATGCATCTGAATTTGATACTATTAAACACAAAGATGTGTTAATAATTTTTCCAGCAGGCGGAAAAGTTGGAGATGCAGAATGGAAATTACAATATTATCATAATTCAACTATTTTGCACAAATATTATGTTCAACTTAAACAGCCAACAATCGCACCGACAACTTTTATATATTTAAAAAATCATGTTCAAAATTTGTATCAAAAATTTACGATCGAAATTATGTGTGATAATATGTTGGTTTCAAAATATGAATCTGAATGGATAAATATAATAATTGAAACAGGTTATGACATAATACCACCAATTCAATCTTGCTATGATAAAAAATATATTATGTTTATTCCAGAAATAATAAATCCAAACTATAAAGTATTTTTATGTATCGATAATAAACGAATTCCAATCGAAACACAAAAATGTGAATATTAAATTTTTATTTATATATTTTAATAAAATAATTAAACAATCTAATGAAATCTTAAGATTTCATTAGCTCTTCCCTAACTTGCATCAACAAAAATCCTAATCTGTTTTTCCCTGAACCATTCCCTCCATCAGCCCAATAGCGATCATTTTGCGTGTGTTCGATCAAAATAGAATCACCAGTGCTAAGTAAAATTTCTTTTAAATGTGGATCTGCAAATTTAACTCGTAATGCTTCCAACATAATTGGTTCTTTCACATCTTCCCAATCAGGTCTCAGGACATGTGTACGTGATGAACCTAATTGTTTAGCTATGGAAGGTGTTCGTGAATTCTTAATTTGTTGGAAAAATGGTTTGTCATGTTCGAATTTTTTTGCTTGGAAATAATGTTCTGTGGTAGGAAATTTTTCGCCATTCATGACAGTTTCATGTTTATAAAAATTCGAAAAACAACCATATGGCATCTCATATTCGTGATAAAATTTAATTAATCTTCTTGGTCGATTAATATTGATCGTTGAAGTTTCGTTTGGTTCTTTGTTTTGTTGTGACATTTTGATAAATTATCTGTGTTAAACTTATATGTGTTTGTTTGATTTATAAAATAATGAACATAACAAGTTAATTTTTTTTCAATTTTTTATATTAATTGTTTGTTCGTGTTTATATAAACAAACAATTAATATAAAAAATTGAAAAAAAATTAGTATGATACTTGTGTTATATAAATTAGACATAAAATTATCGATCAATGACATCAAATTATTGTTGTGGATATACGTGTTGGTATTGGTGTTCAGGAGAATATAAAAAAAAGAATAATGCTGATGACGGATTTATGTGTATTTATCTTGGTGTATTATTTTTATGTATCAATATAATTACTATCATAATCAGTGTGGCATTTTTTTCAGTATTTTTAACATTAGTTGTGTCGAATAATTTAGCACCAATAACATGGATTTCATTAGGAATATTTATTTTTTTCCTTAGTATTTCTGTCGTAATGTGTTGTTTTTTATGTTGTCGTTCACACAAAGAAAAACAAATAAACACAACAAATAAATCAAATTCGACGTTAAAAAAAGAAAATCCAGTCTAAAATCTGTTATAACTCAAACAAATTAAAAATCTTCATAATAACTATATTTATTTTTTTATTTATTATTTTGTATTCCAGTTGTAGTTGAATTTTTGTCTTGTGTTTTATTACAATCACAATATATATAATCACAATGTTTACACTCACATATTGCGTTATATCTATTTACACAATTACAATATTCATTGACAACTGGCGTATATTTTGTCCTATATTTTATTTCATAATGATCTATTTCTGTTGTCGGCTCATCTACTTCTTCATTTACTTCATATGGTTCATCTACTTCTTCGTTAGCGGTATATGATATCGCAACTTGATATGGTTCTTGAGCTGTGAATTGTTCATCAAATAATTCTGTGTCTGGATATGATTCTTCGACTTGATAATCGACGTTATAAGGAACATCAACATAATCAATATAATATCGAGTTCCTCCAGAATAAGATGAATATTCACTTTTTTGAACAGCTTCTTTTTTATATTCTTGTCTTGATTTTGTGACTAGTCTTGTTTTAGTTATATTTCGTCTTGATTGTTTTGTTTTTGTTACTGTTTTATATTCTGTTTTTGATCCAATTTTGGTTATTTGTTTTATTACTTTTTTTGTTTTAGTTAATTTCTTTAATATTTTATGTGTTTTATACACAGGACTATTATATTGTTCTTGATATGGTACATTTCCTGTCGTTTTTGTAATATGTTGACATTGTTTTTGATGTTGATGTTTACATTGTGGACATAATAATAAATCTCCACACTTCAATTTATGTGGAAGATGCGAACAAACACTACATTTTTTTGGTCTGTTGATTGGTTTATTACAAACATTTGTTTCAACATGCATATGATTACATTTTTTACATGTCCCATCAGAAAATGTGTTACAAAATGCACAACATGTGCAACAATTACAACAATAAATTTCCCTACAATACATATCACCACAATTATTACAACAATTATTGCAGTCATAACAACATTCATTACAATCACAATTATCACAATTACATACTGATGATCTGACTTGATGACAAAAACATAATTCACATGAAAATATAAGAAAAGATAAAAAGAATATGCCACATAAAATTACAGGCAAAATATTTAATCCAACTACAGAATAACAAGTCCATTGTAATAAATCATATGATATTGTCGTATCAATAAATCCAATAAATGTTGTGTTTAAACATTTTGTAAATTTTAATTGATCTCCAATAATATAATATTTATCGAGTTCAATATCATAAACGCATTCATCAACTAACGTGTCAACAAATTTGTAACAAATTATTTTGTATTTAAATTTATCATTTTTGATAGTATTTGATATTATACTTGTTATTGTCGCAATTTTTTCATTAGGTAATGATGTATAATTAATATTTTTAATAAAGGCATACAATGAAATTCCAAAATATACTCCTAATAGTAGTGTTAATATTAAAAAATAACTCACTCCACAATTATTCATTACTTATTTTGATTTAATTGAATTTATAATTATTTGTCATAATTTAATCAATTTTCAATTTTTTATCTTTAATACTTGAACATGTCCGCATGTGTTTTTTGTTATAATTTGTTATAAAAATATGATGAAAATACGTCAAAAATGCATTTTTGACGTATTTTCATCATATTTTTATAACAAATTATAACAAAAAACACATGCGGATGAAGGAATTAAAAATTTAATTAATTTAACTAATTTAAACTTGGGTGAAAATAAAAAGATAACGGATGAAGGAATAAAAAATTTAACTAACTTAACAAGTTTATATTTAGGTTGGAATAAAAAGATAACGGATGAAGGAATTAAAAATTTAACTAACTTAACAAGTTTATATTTAGGTTGGAATAAAAAGATAACGGATGAAGGAATTAAAAATTTAACTAATTTAACTAATTTATATTTAGGTTGGGATGATAATATAACTAATGAAGGAATTAAAAATTTAACTAATCTAACTGATCTAAATTTGGGTGAAAATAATAATATAACTGATGAAGGAATTAAAAATTTAACTAATTTAACTAATTTAAACTTGGGTGAAAATAAAAAGATAACGGATGAAGGAATTAAAAATTTAATAAATTTAATTAATATTAAAACAATAACAATATGTTAATTATTTTATTATGAACAATTATAGATTTGAATGATTTGATAATTATTAATAGTAATATGCATATTAAGTTTATGATTCAAAACATATTTTGTCTAATTTTTTTATATATTATTGATTGTAACAATTTTTAATTGCTGGTTTAATCCAATAATATTGATACGAATCATAATTATATAATAATTGTTCATCAATAAGATTTGTTAATAATTTTTAAATATTGTTTTTTCTTTTGTTAAGTTTAAAACTGTATTTGGCATTATAATAATTAATAAATAAATTAATTATGTCGTACATATTTTTTGATTTTTAATTTTTTATGATAACAAAAAATTGAAATCGCTATGATTTTATAATTATTTTATAATGAATAATCTAACAACATATATGCTATGACAATTATGTTATGAATTAAATATAAAAGTGTATACTTAATTCATAAAAAATTGAATTTTTTGACATTTGAAAGAAATTTAAATAATTATCAGTTACTATATTATAATTAACACATGAGTAAAATTACATTAGATTTTTTTCAAGAAAATCTTACTAAAAATATACAAAAAATATGTGATAAAATAAAAGCTAATGATGAATTAGAAGTATCATTTGGCTCAACAAATAAACCGATTAGCTTAAAAAAATTTTATAATTTACTCAAATACATAAATTTGCGATCTAACAAAAATAAACTTAAAACAGAAAATACTAAATCACTTGATATAATATATAATTACGATGAAAAAACAAATAGTTCTTTTCGTTTAACAATTGAAGAAACTAGCACAAATAATGAGTTACAAAGAATTAATAGTTTTATTCAAGATAATAAGTTGTTAAAAAATAATATTATGTTTTCAAGACTTGTTCGTACATATATCGACCAAAATGATGTTAACGAAAAAAAAGATCCAGAAAATAAAATTATTTTGATCAACAAAATTAAATCTCCTGATAAATTTATTGCCTTGAATGAATATGATATGAGAATTAAATTATCAGAAGAAATTAGTGATATCGAACAATCAGTATTAAATAATCTTTTAAAAATTGAAGAACAAGAAAAAAATCATATCGATTTCAGATTTAAACAACGTGTGTCATTATTCATTGAGGATAATGCTGAATATACTATAAGAATTGATCTTACTGATGTTAAGGATTCAAAAAATATAAATTATTTGACGGAAAGAACTTCTAAATATGAACTCGAAATCGATATTACTTTTAAAAAATCAGTTCAAGCAAAAAAAATAGGTGAAATATGTGACAAATTAGCATCACAAATGTTTAATGTTGAACAATTTCTTCAAGAATCATTGTTGTTAACAACAAAAACTGAATCGAATGCTGTTATTAAAAATTTAAATAAGTTAGCTTATGATGATGAAAATGAAACATATAAAGATTTACCAGCAATGCAAACAGCATCTGTTGATATACAAAACATATTAGATACGATCCCAGGCAATTATTCAATAACAGATAAAGCGGATGGTGAAAGATATTTTTTAATGATTTTCAATGATAAAGTTTATCTCATATCCAATAATCTTGATGTGAAAAAAATCAAAAATGATATTAAATCTTCGGATTATAATTCAACAGTGATTGATGGGGAATATTTGTATGTTCCAAGATTTAAAAAATATTTATTTTTATCTTTTGATATATTATTTTTTCAAGGAAAAGATGTTAGGACTATCGAATCATTAAAGGATCGATTACTTTTAGTAAATAAACTACTTAAGGATGAGTTTGATGTTGATATTGATATTGGAACATATACCAAAGAGTACAACACAGAAGAAATGTATAAATATCATTCAACAAATATTAAAAATCATTTAGATCAATTAAATAAAAATTTATCTACATCACCATATAATCAAGTAATATATGGTAAATATTTTATTTTTCCAATGACAGTAAGTTTAGCAAATGATATATACGCATTGACAACAATATTATACGAATCATATACATTAAACACAAAGTTGTCATGTCCATACACACTTGATGGTATTATTTACACACCAATTAACCAAAAATATACACGAAACCAAGGAGAGATTAAATTTAAAATCTTAAAATGGAAACCAGAAAATAAAAATTCGATTGATTTTTATGTACAATATGAGCGTAATCATGATACGAATAAAATAGTCACAGTTTTTGATAGAACAAATCAAAAATCATTGGAAGATTACATTGAAAATAAAAAACAAGGTGATGTCGATTTTAATGACATGGAAGAATACAAAGTTAAAAATTCGGCATATCAAATATTAAATTTGTTTGTCGGCAAAATTAAAAATAATCAAGAAACACCTGTACCTTTCCAAAAAGAAAATGATCTTAATCAATCATATATTTATATTAATAATGGTTATGCACGTGATATTGAAAATAATATAATATTAGATTCGACGGTTGTTGAATTTTCATATAATGATAATGTTAATATTCCAGAAAATTTCAGATGGATACCTTTAAGAACACGATTTGATAAAACGGAATCAGTAATGAGGTTCCAGCGAAAATATGGAAATAATTATGAAATCGCGAATCGTGTTTGGAATAGTATTCAACATCCTATTACTTTTGATGATATTAAGTTACTTGGTGATCCTAAAACTAATCAAAATCAAGTTAAGGTTCTAAAATCAAAAATAAGTGCCGAGACAATTAGTTTGTCAAGAAGAAGTGATGCTTATTATCAACTAATAACGAATATTGGGAAACCAATTAGGAATTTTCATAATTGGCTCAAATCAAATATGATTTATACATATTGTTCAAAAAAAACTTTATTAGATTCGAATATTGTTAAAATGGATGTTTTAGATATTGGTGTCGGAAGGGGCGGTGATCTCATGAAATTTTATCATGCAAAAATTAAATCAGCAGTTTGTTTTGATATTAATGAAGCTGGTATATTTTCTGGTTCAGATGGTGCTATTAGTAGATATAATGTTATGAAAAAAAAAATGCCTGGGTTTCCAAAAATGTCATTTTTGGTTGCAGATGCTGGTCAAAAATTAGAATACGTTAATCAATCCAAAATTATACAAATGAATGAACAAAATATTAAACTGTCAAAACAAATTTTTGGAGATGATGAAAATTCTAAAAATTATTCTACATTTGATGTTATTAATGCTCAATTTATGATTCATTACTTGCTAAGAGATATTATTACATGGAATAATTTTTGTCATAATGTGAAAAAATATTTAAGACCAAATGGTTATTTATTAATTACAACATTAGATGGTCAATCATTAAATAATTCTTTTGTTAATGATCATATTCGTAAAGATTATATTACTGAAGACGGTATTAAAAGACCATTGTTTGATATTATTAAAAAATATCCAGAACTTGATATAAAAACTCTTAAAACAGAAGAAAATAATTTAGGCATTCAATTAGATGTTCATATTTCTATTTTTATGGATGAAGGTGTATATCAAACAGAATATCTTGTTAATCCTTCATTTTTGATCCAAGAATTAAAAACAAAATGTGGATTAAGATTGGTTGAAACCGAATCTTTTCAAAATTTGTATTATGTATATCAAGATTTTTTCAATAACACATCACAATTTGAATCAAAAATTGAAACTAGAAAATTCTTTAATGATGTAAAACAATTTTATAATCAAAATGATGAGCTGAACAAAAATTGGTTTGAATTTTCAAAACTTAACCGTTATTATATTTTCCAAAAATTAGATTAGTTTATTTTTATCATTTGATATAAACGTTATTAACATTATAACAAAATATTAATAATGTTTCAATTCATTAATGGTCAAGAAAATGATGACACAAATTGCAAATTTAGTTTTATACATTTGAATCAACCAATACAACCAACACATCCAGAACTTTTAATACATCCAATATATACAGATCAACCAACACAACATACACAACATACACAACATACACAATCAAACATAAATATTAAAAAATATGATAACTCGCAATACAATATTTTATCAACAAACTTGCATAATTATTTTGGCAAAAAATCGCCCGATATTTATTTTTCATCTGGTTATTCATTGTTTAATTTATTAGTCATTTTATATGGTGCTTCTTCAGGAAAAACTAAACAATTATTTGAAAATGAAATTAAACTTAATAACAAATCATTAACACAACTAACTGATAACATATTAGTTATGAACAATAGTAACACTTACAAACAAATAAACTTAATTTTGTGTGATAGTTTGGATAATACAAAATATTTTGACTCGATTTCACAAATTTGTAAATTAGAAAAACTAAAAGGAAATATTGAGAATATAAATATTTTTGTCAAACGATATACTAATGGTCTGATTGAAAAAGCTATAGATTCAACATTTAATTTGATTGATGTCGATATGATTTTAATGAATATAATTTATTTTAAATCGAATTGGAAACATCAATTTAATAAAAATAATACAATAGAAAAACAATTTAATGGTATTAATAATAAAATTGTTAAAATGATGAGTCAAACAGTTAGCCATCCATATGCCGAAAATAATATATATCAGTTATTAGAAATGGATTATGCTGATAATATTTATTCGATGGGTTTAATATTGCCGAAAGAACATAATAATCTTAAAATTGATTATAATAATTTAATGTCGTTAATCGATAACATTCATGAGACAAAAATTAATATTGAGCTACCAAAATTTAAAAAGGCTATCAAATTAAAATTAAATACTGCAGTCGCAAATATGGGATTAAAACAAATATTTGAACAAATTGAGGTTCCAAAATTAATGAAACAAAATAGTTATATTCAAGACATAATACAAAAAATTGTCATTGATGTAAATGAGGAAGGTACTGAAATGGCAATTGTTACATCGATAAGTAAATGTTTTAATTGTATCGAACGTTCTGATCAGCCAATAGATTTTATATGTGACAGACCATTTATGTTTTATATAAGAAATAAACAAACTAATATTATAATTTGTTTTGGCACGTATATGTGAACATGCGTTATTATATCAAAAATATTTAAAAGGTGTAATATAAATGGAAAATATAAATGCGTTATTATATCAAAAATATTTAAAAGATGTAATATAAATGGAAAATATATCGATAAATTTATCTTCTTATAAAAAAAAAGATTTAGAAAATAATTTTTTGGTAACTAATAAAACAGAAATAATTGTTGCTTTTAGTTATCCATTAAATCATGAATATAGACAAAGTTTTATATCAAAAACTGGATTTACTTTTGATATATTAGTTAAACGTATAATACAAAAATATAAAAATATTTATGAACATGAAAAAGAATATGGCATTTGGGGTCATAATTTTGAGGATTTATTTTTAGAAAATATTAAATTTAAAGACGGAATTTATTATTTAAGTATTGGTTCTTAGTTTGTTATATTTTTTTGTTATGAGACACATAATAAAAAATTGATAAATTAATTTTAAGATTATTTTAATTTATATATTATGATAAAAATGAATAAACAATCATATCAATTTATATTTTATTATACAAATAAATTTGTTTTAGGTTATAATGATCAAATAGAACAATATTTACTTGACTCAATGTTTGATAAATTAAAAATAAAAAGACGTGGAAAAAAATTAGAAGAAAATATTTTTGAAAATTATGTACTAAATATGCCAATTTATTTGTCAAGCAATATGTGTATAATTGATCATGTCGTGAATGATATTAATGTTAGTATTAATAAACAAAAAATAACCCGAAATCCATTAGATATGTTGAAACTTGATAAAATTGGAAATTTTTTATCATTTGGATCATTTAATGAAAATTGTGATATGTTCGTAAATAAAATGTCATCATATGGATCAGTTTATGTATTTGATTTTAATATTCCAAAATATACAATAAATGATCTAAATAAATTCAAATCGCATTATAACATTGATTATAACTATCTTTATAGAGATTTAGATATGTTTGAATTTGAAATAACATTAGATGAAGTTAATGATATCGAACATTTTGAAACTATGAGTATAGGCAAAATTATATTTTTAATTCATCCGAGTAAAACTATTAAAAATTTTGTGACTTGTGAAGGTTATGATAATTTGTTAATTGAATTAGACAGATTAACAGATTAGAATAATATTAATATTTGTTTTATTTATCAAATTATATAAAAAATTGAATTTGTCTAATGGCTGCACCCACTTATTTATTTAAATATTTTGCACGAATGCAAACTATCTAAATAAAAAATTGAATTTTCCTAATGGCTGCACCAACTTATTTATTTAGATAATTTGCGCGAATGCAAACTATCTAAATAAAAAATTGAATTTTTAATGACTTAAAAGATACAATAAGTAATTATTTTAACAAGAATCGAATTTAACATGTTCGCTTTTACAAATAAAGCCACTAAAGCCACTTCTTCAGGTATTCCTGCAGCTGTTTGGTTTGAACAAAGGTTTGATAAAGAACATTTTGTTTCAGACCCAATTGGTCTTCCATGCAAGCTATCCCGAACACCAAATCAATCAACATTACATACCGACAAAGTTGATGTTGTTGGATTTTCAGAAACAGCATTGTCTGATGAACCGATGTCTAAAACTGCTATCAAATATTGTCTTTATGATGGTATTAATATTCATAACACACTTGTACCTTGTACAATGCCAAAAACTAGTGCAGGTAAAGATGCAATTGAAATGTTATGGGCTTCAAGCTATCATGGAGAACATAACGGATATTTACCAGATGTCAATATTACAATGACAGTTTTATTTGCCATCATTCAACATTTACTTTTCGAATGCGGAAAATATATTGAACTAGGGACAGAATCATTTTTAGAGATTACGAACCCAATCCAAAAAATTCTCATGGCAATTCCAGTCTGTTTTAATCTTGCGTTGGAATATGGACGTAATCCAATGTATGGAAAATTTATTGAATCACTTGGTGAAAGTATAAGATCATATGATGTGCTTCAATATGAGACAGCGAAATTATTACTTAAAAAAATGGGAGCGCATTCTAATAAAAATATTACTGTCCATGATTTAGAACCGATTATGAAATTAGCATTTGAACGTATGTTAAATCATAGATTTGCAGAAAAAAAAACATATGTTAAAGAAAAATTACTTCTGAGGGATTTGGCTGGAACGGTTGCTGTATTTTGTCTATGCCCAGCTATGGCAACTGCAGCTGATTTAGAACAATCAAATATTATTACAAATAATGAAACGCCACAAACAAAATTTTTTAGAGAATCAATGATTGAGTTCGCAAAATTGTTTGAATCGAAAAAATTTAAAGAAATTTTAGAAAAAAATGATACAAATTTTGAAGCATACGGTGAGGCAGTACATGCTATTGTTGAATGTATGGTCAAAACTCTTCATATTCAAGTTCCATATGTTCCGACATCATTTTTTATTAATAAATTTCAAGAAATTTATCACGATTTATTAAATGGTGTGCATGTTAATGTTGTAACAAAAGTTGGTCAAGAAAATGTATCTCCTTTTGAATTGACTGTGTTTGTTGATAAATATACTAATAAAAAAATTGTAACACGTGTACCTAATATTAAATCTGATGGATCATATATTTCACAAAATATTGTTCATGCTACTGCGGTTAAAGTAGAAAAAAATTGTACAATTACAATTGATAAAATTAATGATTGTAAAGTCACAATTTTACATGCTATTCCAAATAATACTCTTTTTAGAAGTATTGGAGGAAGTTATAGCCCGACATCAGGAAAAACATTTTTGTTCGAAGGAAATAAAGGTGAAAATGTTTTTGGTCACTATGTTGAATATGAACCAATTATCGGAAATAAATTTAAAATTCGTAAAAATGGTAAACATTTAGAAATTACAGATATGATGGATAAAGTTTATTATAAAACATATGTTGGACCATTATGTGTTTGTATAACTGGTGGATCGATGAAAATTGATTTTTAATTTATTATTTATATTTTAGCAAATAGTCAATGTTATTTTAATTATTCAAATATTATCACAAATAATTGTTTTATTAAATAAATTTGCATTTATAAATTTATTTAATAAAATGATCATACAACATGCGTTTTCATCATATTTTTATAAAAAAATTGAAACCATTACATTATGACATTTTTTTATATTAATAGTTTGTTTGTGTGAACACAAACAAACTATTAACATAAAAAATTGAAATTTGAATTGATTTTAATATAATTCATATATAACATCAATATTAATAATAAATATGGAAACATTGAATGGTTATTTTGTTGGTGTTGATACGCAAACAAAACATGTAATTGAATGTCAAATAAACAATAATTTAAATGCGATTGGGAAATTAATTATAAGTAATCCAGAAATAACATTTATATATAATGGTCCGATTAATAATGGGAAAATGAATGGTGATGGTGTTATAACATATATTGTTAACAAAAGTAACCCAACATTTAAATCATATGAAGGTTCATTTGTTGATGATAATTTTGATGGTTTAGGAAAAATATCTTTTTTAAATGGTGATATTTTTGTTGGTTCATTCACAAATAATAAAAAAAATGGAACTGGTAAATTATATAATTCGAATAGAGATCTGGTCATGGATAATGTTTGGAAAAATGATATTATATGTGGTAAAATGGAATATGTTGAATATTTTCATGATTCACTAAATCCAAAATTAATTGGTACATTATTTAACAGTATTAAAGTTGGTGCATGGAGTTATTTCAGAGAAGATAAAACTATTGAAAAAATAGATTTTTATAAAGAATTTGATAATAGCACAATAGTTGAAGAACAAATTATAGAAAATAAAGTTAGTAGTTTAGAAACACATCCGAACGGAAAAATTAAATGTCAAAAACTTGTTGAAAAAAATTTATCGAATGATGATTTAATGTTAAGTAATTTCGAATATTGTATGAATAAATTAACTATTAATAATATTAAATATTGTCCAAAATCAGAAGAAAAATCAGATGATGAAATAATTATTGAAAAAGCAAGAAAATTATATAAAATTTTAAAAACAGAAAGATTTAATAAAAAATCAACTCTCAATCAACGAACTTTGAAACATATTTCATATCATAAATTAAAAAAAATATTTTCAAAAAATAATAAAAAAATTAATCACATTTTTAAACCATCAGTTTCAGAAATGCAAATTATGACTGAAATAGTCAATAAACAAGAAAAATTAGAAACAAAAATATGTGAACAAATTATAAAACTGAAAAAAAAATATAAAGAAATTGATGAAGATATAGATGATGAGATTTATGAATATGAGAAAAAACCAAAATTAATGAAAGAATATGAATCTGATAATGAAAATGGAGAGGTAGATAAAGAAAAAGAAGAAAAAGAATATGAATCTGATAATGAAAATGAAAAAATTATTAATGAAGAAATTATTGAAGTTGACGATGATGAAGAAATCGAAAAGAAAGAAAAACCAAAATCAAAGAAAGAATATGAATCAGATGATGAAGAGGATGAAGAAATCGAAAAGGAAGAAAAACCAAAATCAAAGAAAGAATATGAATCAGATGATGAAGAGGATGAAGAAATCGAAAAGGAAGAAAAACCAAAATCAAAGAAAGAATATGAATCTGATGATGAAGAAATCGAAAAGGAAGAAAAACCAAAAAAAATACATAAAAAGATGATCAAAAAATCTGACGTGAATAAAAAATCAGAAATTAAAATTAAATTAACTAAAAAAATATATGATGCACAAAAGTTGTTACAAATAGCATTACCGATTGATAAATTAAGTACGGACGGATTATTATTATATTTAAATGAAGATGGATCAAAACAAAAAATTACTGAAATTATTAATAATGTTGAGTATGATAAAATTATTTTTATAAAAGAAAATAAACAAAAGCGATATTTAGTAAATAACAATATTTTGTCAGGAAATGTTATTAAACAAATATCGACCATTTTTGAATTAAATTGTAATGACGGAATCACTTTACCAATGATATATTATGAAGGAGAATTTGATAATACATATAAACCTGATGGTAATGGTTCTATTTATGAAAATGGAAAAATTAAATATACCGGACTATTTGAGAAAGGAATTTTAAAATCAGGCACACAATTTGATGAATTTGGACAAGAAAATTATATGTACTATTCAGGAACATTTAAAAATAATATTCCTGATGGTGAAGGTATATTATTTAATAAAAATGGTAAAAAAATATATGAAGGACAAATACAGAACAATAAACGACATGGAAATGGAATATCATATTTTGAAAATACTGGAAATAAAGAATGGGAAGGTAAATGGCATAATGATCATAAACATGGAAAGGGGATATTATATGATGATAATGGAACAAAAATATGTTCATGTACATTTGAAAATGATCAAATTGATCAATTATTATGAATGATGGAATAAATTATTTTATAAAATATTTGAAAAATATAAAGGTTGTCATATAAATATAAAATATAGACTATTAATATATTTATATGGAGAAACCACAAGAAAATAATTCGAGTATTAGTGAAAAATATGTACATACGAAAGCTAATGCTAATGATGGAATTCAAACAGAAAAAAATATTTTAGTTTTATATCAACTTCCAAAAAATAATAAAAATAATATTTTAGAATTAAACATTAGTCCATCTTTTTCTGATTATCCGAACATGCCATTATTCAAATATGGGTTTTATTATTATATCCATCAAACAAAAAATAAAATGGAAATATTTGAAAAACCAGAATTCAAAACAAAAGATCTTCACAAAATTGTGAACTCATTTGAAGATATTGTCCCACAAGAAGAATTTGTCAAACAATTTAAATCTGACGTGGTAAAATCTTCGGATGATATAAATAGTTTTAGTATTAAATATTTTCAAGTCGATAGAATTATATCTAGGGCATTTTACAAATTATGGGAATTGCTCATGATGTATCCTTTAATCAAAGACGGTTCATCAGATATAACAACAATACATATTGCTGAAGCCCCTGGGTCATTTGCTCAATCAGTTATGTGTTATAGAAATAAATTTTTTGAAAAAAAAAAAATACAAAATGATCGTTATATTGTTACTTCAATCGAATCTTCAAAAAACACTGAAAATTATATTCCAGCTTTCAGTCCAGATCTTAATAATAATAAACATTTCAATATATGGTCTTATAAAAATTCAGATTTAACGAAACAAGAAATTATTGACAAATTTATTGAAGATCATAAAGATAAATCAGCAGATTTAATTACTGCTGATGGGGGTTTTAATTGGAAAGATGAAAATTATCAAGAACAAGAAGCTTATATATTAATATTATCAGAAATTTATTGCGCATTAAACACGCAAAAAATTGGAGGATGTTTTGTTATTAAAATATTTGAGACGTTTACAGAATTGACTGTAAAAATGATTGAAATATTAAAACAATTTTATGAAAATGTAATAATTACAAAACCATTATTATCAAGACCCTCAAATTCAGAACGATATGTTATATGTTTAAATTATAACAATAAAAATGAACAATATATTAAAAAAATATATTCGATAATTGAAGTTTTTAGTAAAAACACAGGAAAATTTTTAGTGGATATATTTCCTGAGTATCAAATCGATCATGATTTAGATATGATTATTAAATTATCGGCTACACGATTATCTAACGAGCAACATAGACAAATCAATGATATGATAACTTATATTAACGAAGGTAATTATTTTGGTGAACTTTATAGAAAATATCTAATGAAACGAAGAGAAGCAAATGATTTTTGGATAAGTACATTTTATCCATTAACTACAAAAGAATTAAATAGTACTCGGAAATTAATAAATATTTTAATAGGAAAAACATTAGACAATGTCAAGCAAACATTATTAAACATGAATAATATATTTATATCAAATATATTTGACTATAATATTGAAATTAATAACACAAATAAATTAATATCACAAACTAAAACAAAAAATGAATCTGATTTAACAAATGAAAAATCAAATAAATTGGTTAAAAAAAGTAAAAAAAAGTAAATTTTATTTTGATTTTTCAACATATTTTTTATGTAAAAACATTCCTAAATTATTTCTGACTTCATTTAATGTTTTGTTTCCTGATTCAATATCACACATATTATCAAGATACATATTTAAAATTTGTAAATCATCACCATTAATTATAGTTTTAAATAAAAAAGGATATTCTTCTTTGAATTTAGGAACGTAATCAGATATTTTTGTTTCGTATAGTTTATAATTATTTTCTTTTAAATTTTTCATTTCTTGAGAGCTAATTTTCCATTGTATTAATTTAACATAATTTAATATTAAATTTTTATTAGATGACATTTATAAGATATATCCTATTTTTTTATTTAAATCAATTTAAATAATATTTTTTTTAATTTTTATTTTATAATAATTTGTCGATCTTAATTTATTTATCATATTAATCGATTTTGTTGGCACAAGTCTTATTTTAATTATTTTCATATTAATTTGTTTTATATTAGTATATTCTTCTGAAACTTTGTTTGTCACTAAATATTCTAATCTTTTATTTTGTTCTAAACCGACAATAAATGTATTTGCCATTAATTCTTTTATTAATGGATCGTTATGTTCAAAAACATATTTATTTTGTAAATAAACAAGTTCATAAAATGTATGTGATGAATTTTTATCTTTAGTTTCTTTGATAACAATAAATGGTTGTTCTTTGTCTAGAAAATTATCATAATAATAACATTTTATTATTTGTGATACGGAGTTATAAATTATTAAATTAACTCCAAAATAATATGTTAATATAAGTATATTTTCATTAGACGCTTGTTCTTCTTTGTTAGTTTGTGATATAATATGATTAATAAATTTCTTTTTTTTTGATGATTCGATTGATGAATCATAAATTGTTTTTTGTATGTTTTGTTTTTCTGTTTTTATAACAACATCATCAATTATAATTTTTAAAGTATCCTCATCGATTTTATATTTAATATTTTTATACGCAATCATTATTAAATATAACAAATTATTATATGAAATTTGTTCACCTATTTTTAATGTTGGAAACGTATCTATTAAATATTTTCTTCTATCAATCCTAATTAATTGTTTGTCATTGAGTAAGTCTATTAAATACTTAATTGTTAGGTTCGATGAATTTTTGTTCATAGTATAATTATAATTATAAATATTTAATATCTTTAAATTATGATTTAAAAATTCAACTTTTTATTTACTATGTTTGCATATATGCGAATATAATAAATAAAAAAATTAAAATTGCTGTGTTATGGCAATTTTAACAAAAAACATAGTGCCGTTACATTATGATAATTTTTTATATTGATAATTCGTATGCATATGAACTATCAATATAAAAAATTGAATATTATTTGGTTAAATTAGATTAATGATATATTAATTAATATTATAAAATGTCAACAAAAAGAATTATTAATGAGGTCAGAGAAATAGAAAAATTTATTAAATTAGAACCAATTGATAATCATAGATTTCTTGATATTCAAATGATAGACGATGATATTAAACATTACGAAGTAACATTTATTGGTCCAAAAGAAACACCATACGAAGAAATAATTAATACATTATCAATTAATATTCCAGAAGATTATCCACATAAATCACCATCAATTAAATTTTTAAATAAAATTTATCATCCAAACATATCACAATATGACGGTAGTATTTGTCTTGATATTTTAAAAGAAAATTGGAAACCAGTTTATTCATTAAGAACAATATTGATGTCAATTATATCTTTATTATCAGATCCGAATCCTGATTCTCCTTTAAATGGGGAAGCTGCTGCTTTGTATAAAAATGGAAAAACAAGTAAAGAAGACAGAAGAAAATATACAAAAATGATTTTATCAGTTGGTGATAAAAATATTAAAAAAAATTAATTAGAAAAACGTCCATAAGAATTTAATATAAATTTCTTGATACCTTCAATATCATTACCACCAGATATTTTTTCTATTTTAATGTTTGGATTTGTTAATGAATCTATCATAATAAATGTTGGAATACCGTCAAATTCAAACATATTTGCTATTTTATTATTATCTTTTTCAGTCAAATCGAATTCCATAATATTAAATAGTTTACCTCTTTTTTGAAAAGAATGTTTCATTCCATTAATTAATTTATCCCAATGCGGTTTTGTTTGAACACAAAAATGACATTCTGGACTATGAAAGAATAATAATGATGGTTTTGTTTTATCAAAATCAGAATATTTCGCACCAAATATATCATTCAAAATGTCATGCATTTGTAATTCTTTCGATTTTTGTCCAGTAAATAATGGTAAATTATCATCAGTTTCTTCTTTTTTTTCATTTGCATTCGCTATCATAAGTTTTTGTTGTTCATTTGCGTTAACAACTTGTTCGTTTATATTACTAGATCCAATTTGTTCGTTTACATTTTCTGTATCAGAAGTATCAATATCTTTTTGTTTATCTTTTATTATAATTTGTAATTGATTATCATTAATATTATGATCAATCAAATATTTATTAAAATTTGATTCATATTCAATGATTTTGTTATTAATAATATTTAACACAGTATAAACACAACTTAATTTAAATAAATCACAATTTGATTTTTTATGTTTTCCTTTCATAATTTTATTACGTAATAACATGCCATGAATAATTCTCATTCTGTATAAAATATTAAAAGCACCATTAAAATCATCATTTTTAAGTAAATTAATAAATAAATTTGAGAGTTGATTTATTTTTGTTAAATATTTAAGCACAGGCTTTTCAATTTTTGAATTCATTAATTTATTATATATTATATTAATATATTTTTTAGTAATATTAAATTATATAATATATATAATGTCAAAACAAAAAATAATTAATAAGAAAGATTGTTTAAAGATAATTAAACCCAACAACGAAAGTGCAATTCATCCTTTATTGAATTGTGATTTTAAATTTTTAGATACGACTCGTAATTTTGATTTATGTCATGTTCTTCCGCAATATTATAATAATATTTTTGTAACTACAATGCGAACTGCTTTACTTGATACTGACAATAATAATAATGTTAAATTATCTATGGGAGAAACTGATAATAATGAAAATGTTAAAATAATTAACAAATGTATTATCGATAATAATATTCCATGTTTTGATCCAATAATTAATTTTACATTACCTGTTAATAGTCATAATTTTTTAGAAATAGTTTTTGATATTCAAAATATTGAACAACTTTATGAATGGTTTGATACTTTTGATATAGAAAATAAAAAAATTATTAATCTTGTGTTAGATTTATTTTGGATTAATAATTTTGATAAACTTGATAATAACATTGAGTTATTTATTAAATTAAATCAAAAAATTATTAAATTATTGTTTAATAAAGATATATCGACAGAAATAATGTCAAAAATATCAAATAAGTTAATACAAAGAAACTTCGGAAAAAAAATTAAATATCTAACCAAAATTAAAAAATATCTAACAAAATATATATAAATGTCAAATCCTTTTATAACCACTAATTCTGGTTCTTCATATTATCCCTTATTTTATTCTCCTCCTCAAATATCAGCATCTGCTTTAACTCCTTCAACTATGTTTCCTATAATTTCTATTCCAAGTGCTCCGACTTTTTCAAGTTTTCCAGTTGTATCTGGTTTTCCAACTATTCCTGTTATGCCTACTTTAATGCCAAGTGTTGTTACTTATCCAGATATTAATTCTGATAAAAATTTAAGACATGAAATTATAAATTATTTTTATGATAAAGTTGTCAATAATTGGTTGAAATATCATTATCTTGATATTTATCAATTTTTTGTTGTAACTGGTGGCAAAGTTTCGTTAGTAAAAGATTTAAAACAAATTGAAACAAATACAAAAAATGATCCTTCGGAAGCTGCGTTAAAACATAAATATATTGTTGAAAATTATTTAACAGAAGAAGATGTATTTCATTTACTTAACAAGTTCAGAAAACGTAATAATTTAAATCTATGGGATCTTAAAAAATATTCAGATGAAGTACGTAATTACATCAGCCATAAAGTTAAAAAATATTTAAAAAATCAAATTTTAAAAAATAAATGAACTTAAACATTTTACTAATTTATAAGAATAAGAATTATATATTCTTATAAATAATGATATCAAATTATAATGAACTAGACAGTAAATCTGATATTATTGAAGAATATTTCAGACTGTATGATTATTATTCAAAACAATATGGACTTAGTACGACAATTTTATTTGTTCAAGTAGGTGCTTTTTTCGAAGCATATCAAACTTTAGATAGAGGATTTAATTTAAAAAAAATTTCTGACATGCTAAATATAATTGTCAGTAAAAAAAATAAATCTATTATCGACGTAACTATTAAAAATCCATACTTGCTTGGATTTCCTGTCCCCGCACTTGATAAATATTTAAAAATATTATTAGATAATAATTATACTGTCGTAATTTGTGAACAAACAACACCTCCCCCATATCCAAAACGTGTCGTCACAAATATTTTTTCGCCAGGGACTTACTTAAATGAAATTTCACCAGATTCCAACAATATATTGTCCATTTATATCGAAGAAATAGCTGTTAAAAATAAAACTTCAAACATAATTATTGGACTTTCAATACTCGATTTGACAACTGGTAAATCTTGTGTTCATGAAATATATTCAACATCAAGTGATGAAAAATTATGTCTTGATGAAACTATTCATTTTATGTATTCCAATCAAGCAAAAGAAATTATTGTTACGACAAATAATATTAAAGAAGAAAAAATAAAAGATATAATTACATATTTAGAACTTTCAGATAAATTATACTATTACCAAACAATCGAACAATTATATAATACTGGTAAAAAATCATTATTAAAATTATCATATCAACAAGAACTACTTAAAAAAGTTTTTCCTGACACTGGATTGTTAACACCCATAGAATTTTTAGATCTTGATAAATTAATGTATGGACGTTTATCTTTTATAATATTATTAAATTATGCTTATGATCATTCACATAATATTATCAACAACATTGACAAACCTGACTTATATAACAATTTAAAATATTTGCAGCTAGGTAATAATGCTATATTTCAATTAAATCTTTTGATGTATGACAAAGATAATTTGACAGGAATTTATGATAACAGTACACAATATAAATCTCTTTTCGATGTTTTAAATAAAACATCAACAGCAATGGGAAGACGTATGTTAAAATTTAATTTAGCCCAACCATTAATAAATGCTCATAAAATTAAAACGAGATATACATTTATTAATAAATTACTTGAAAAAAATTATTATGATGAGATTGAAAAAAAATTGATTGGAATAAGTGATATTGAAAAATTAAATCGTAAAATTAAACTTAACATTATACATCCACTTGATTTTTTTAATTATATTGAATCATTATCAAATTGTGCTGAATTATTTAATTATATGTTATTAAATAATCTTTTGTTAAATGATTATAATTTATCTGATATATTGATAAAACTTAATGATTTCTTATCATTAGTCGCGAAATATTTTAATATCAACGAATTACAGAAATATTTAATAAATGATATGAGCGGTTGTATTTTCAACAAAGGTTTCTTCAAAGATATTGATATTTTATGTAATAGTATTATTAGATGTTCAAATTATATGGATGCTTTATCTTGGGGATTATCAAATTATTTAGATGATTTTCTTAAAATTAAAAAATCAGAAGATACTAAAAATACTATCAAAGTTGATTGTAATGAAAGAGATGGTCACTTTTTAATATTAACAAAAAGAAGAGCCGAAATATTAGAAGATTTATTAAATAGGAAAGGATTTATTAAATTTAATTATGGTGGGACTGATTATATTGTTAAAAAAGAAGAATTACAATTTAAACACTTACCAAAAGGTAATAATTCGAAAATATTTATTGAAGAAATGAAAGAAAATTCTAAAACGTTATTAGAGTATCAAGATGAACTTAAATTAAAACAAAAAGAACATTATGTTAAAATATTGTCATTTATATCAAATAAATATGGTAGCTTATTTGAAATAATATATACACTAACTGCGACTGTTGATTTTTTAAAATCTGGTGCTAAAATATCTGTTAAATATCATTATTCAATTCCTGTTATCGAAGAAAATAAAAATTCGTTTGATAAATCATTTTTTAAAGCAACTCAACTCAGACATCCTATTATTGAATTAATTAATACCGAAACATTATATGTACCATCTGATGTCGAACTTGGAACAGAAAAACAAGATGGTATATTATTATTTGGACTAAATTCTTCGGGTAAAAGTAGTTTACAAAAATCAATTGGGATTGCTATTATTATGGCGCAAATTGGTTATCCTGTTGCTGCAAAAAAATTTATATATTATCCTTATAATTATTTATTTACAAGAATATCATCAAACGATAATATATTTAAGAAATTAAGTTCATTCGCTTTAGAAATGTCTGAAATCAGATCAATAATTAAACGTTCAAATAAAAATACACTTGTTATTGCTGATGAAGTATGTAAAGGAACAGAACATAAGTCAAGTTTAATAATAGTTCAGACATTATTAGAAATATTATCACAAAGACAGACATCATTTATAACAGCAACACATTTACATGAAATAACTAAAATAAATAGGTTACAAAATTTAAAAAATATTAAAACTTATCATATGCATGTCGAATATAATGAAAAACAAAATACAATTATTTATGATAGGATATTAAGAGAAGGAAATGGAGAAAGTTTTTATGGTCTTAATGTTGCTAAATATTTACTTGCTGATGAAACTTTTATGAATTTAGCAAACACAATAAAAAAAGAAGTTTTTGAAATACCAGATCTTATAGAGGATAAAATATCTAATTATAATAATGATGTTTATATGGATAAATGTAATATTTGTAATCATCAACCAAAAAAACAAGAAATACCACTTGAAACACATCATATTGTATTCCAAAAAGATTTTACAAATAATATAAATCAAAATAAATTAAATGTTAAAAAAAATTATAAACATAATTTAGTTGTTTTATGCCAAAAATGTCATGATTTAATTGATTCGAATAAAATTGTCATCAATGGTTGGATCGATTCGAATAAACACGATAAACTTGATTGGAAATACATTTAATTAAATTTATTTTCTAATTAATTATTTATAGACATGTCTTTAGAACAATATCATGATTTATCTAAAAAAAACATTAATAAACTTATTTATAATTTTGGTACAATCAAAACTCCATTTACGCGATCTAAATTAACATATGCTGATTATACAGCTTCTGGTCTTCCTTCTCCTTTTGTCGAAAGTTATTTGCAAACTAAAATTTATCCGTATTATTCTAATACACACTCGAATGCTCATAATGGTATGTATATGAAACAACTTATCGAAGATGTTAAAACATTAATGAGAACTGAAATGAATTTATCTAGTGAATATCAAATTTTATTTACAGGATGTGGTGCGACAGGAGCAGCTAATCATCTTGTTAATAGTATCGACTATGATAAATATAAAAACGTATATATATATTTATCTTTATATGAACATTATTCAAATTATTTACCATGGGCAGAATTATCAAAACAAAAAAATAATATTGAACTTAAAATTATACCATTTGTTTCAAATACTAATGGTAGTGGTATAATTAATATTGGTTGGTTAGAAGAATCTATTAACGACATTTATGTTAAAAATTCCAAAAACACAAAAAATACTTTGATTATTTGTTCGATATCTGCTTGTTCAAATATTAATGGAATGATTAATCCTCTTAACGAAATTAGACAAACACTAAACAAATTCTCAAACAACAAAATTGATAAACTATTTTTTGCTGATTTTGCTGCTAGTGCTCCTTATGTTAAAATTGATGGTTCAATACTCGATGCATTTTTTTTCTCTCCACATAAATTTATTGGTTCACAATCTACGCCTGGGGTTTTAATTGGTAAAAAAAATTTATTTACTAAACAAAAACCATTTTGTACTGGTGGTGGATGTGTTATTAAAGCTTCTTCTAAACAAATTATTTATAATCCTGATATTGAAACGAAAGAATCAGCTGGAACACCAAATATACTTGGTATTATTAGATTTGGCAAAGCATTAGAAGTAAAAAAAGCTTTCGAAAATGTAATAAAAACAAATGAACATATTTTATCCGACTACATTAAATTTAAAATTATGTATTTTTCACAAAAATATGCTAATTTTAAATCTATTTTATATAATGATAATATCGATCATCTACCAATTTTTTCTTTTCATTTAACAAATTTACATTATAACATGATAGTTGTACTTTTGAACGATTTATTTGGTATTCAAACAAGAGGAGGAATTGGTTGTTGTGGATTGTTAGCCGAACATATTGAAAATAAATATAAATACAAAGGTTGGTGTAGAGTTACTTTTCATTGGATTATGAACAAAAAAGTGATTGAAAATATTTTTAATGCAATTGAATTTGTTATTAAAAATGGTCATAAATATGTCAAGTATTATGATTACGATAAATCAGATAACGTATTCATATTTAAAAAAAAATAAATTATTTTGGCTCGGAATTTTTTGATTTACTTATTTTATTAATATTATCTTCCATATTAATAACTTCTGTCTTTATTTTTTCAATTTCTTCTTTTTTTTTCTTTTGTTTTTTCTCTTTTTTATTCTTTTCTTTATTCTTTTCTTTCGTCTGTTGCTCTTCTTTTTCATGATCTTTTTTATACTGATTTGATGCATCTGTTGCTAATTTATCTGCCATCATATTTCCATACCAAAATTTATATTCATCAGTATTTTTATCTTCAGGTTCATCTTGATGAGCATTAATATGCTTAAAAATTGTAATATTTTTTGACTTAAGTTCAAATAAAATTTTAATTAGCTCTTTATTTTTAATTTCTTCGCCTTTGTTATTTTTCCAATCATTTTTAACCCATTCCGTATACCATTTTGTTACTGAATTTATCACATACGAAGAATCTGTACATACATATATTGCTTCAACTTTTAATCCTTTATTAATTTTATCATTTACAGTCTTTAATGCTTGTACACACGCAATAAGTTCCATTGTTTGATTTGTTATTTTTATGTCATTTTCATTTACAATTGCTTGACCAATATTATCAGGATCATTATCTCCAAAAAATATACCTATCGCACCAGTAGAATTTTTTTTACCATTATTAATACATGATCCATCCGTAAAAACATAAAATTTATTAACCATTATTAATTATTATATACTTAATTATTATATATGTAATCAAACATTTAAACTCATTTTAATTTTAATTAATCAATTTTTTTAATCAATTTTTTAACCACTATTATTATGAAATTATTAAATAAAAATTGCATGGATGTCATAACACGAAAGGCTAACTAATGAATATCTTAAATATATTATGAAATTACTTTGTTATAAAAAAATTGGAATCATTGTGTTATATTTCATGCTCGAACAAGTTTGAGCATAAAATATAAAAAATTGAAAAAAAATAACTATTATATCCCCATTGTCTTGAACTATTATAAATCGAATTAAATATGTTTGGACCTATTCAAGATAATTTTTATTCATATAAAATGTCAGAATTAATATCTGATATTCGTAAAGATCCTTACTCGATTCAATATATGTCACAACCTCTCGAATTGATTATTTGTAATATTGCGATTAATCTTGACCCAAATACAATTAAATTTATTCCAAATAAAGAAATGCAAAAATTAGCAGTTAATAAAGACGGTTTAACTATTCGTCATATCAAAAATCCTGATGAAGAAATTAAATTATTATCAGTATTTCAAAATGGGCTTGCGATTCAATTTATACCTAATCCATCTTATAAAATTAAACTTATTGCAGTTAATAATAATGGTTTGGCTATTCGTTATATTCAAAATCCTGATTTTATACTAAGACATAATGCGATAAAACAAAATGGCTTATCAATTGAATATATAAATGATCCGACAGAAGAAGAATTAATTAATGCTGTTCTACAAAATAAAGAAGCGTTATATTTAATTAAAAATAAAACTCCAAAAATAATAAAAGCAGCATCTCAAAATGCACATAATCCTATTTTAAAATATGAACCAAATAATATTAAAGAATTAGAACATAAACTTAAACAATTATGTAAAGAAAAATCAGCCACAACAATGTGTTGCGCACATAATATTCCAAATTATTGTGTCTCAAATTGTTGTTCATCTGGTTTTGGTGGTAATATTTCAAGTATTGGTATTGGTTGTGGCAATGTTTGTAGTTCGTGGGTATGAACTTTATTTTTTTTTATAAACATATTCAATGTTGTCAATATTTTTAATCATATCGATCATTGTTTTAATCGATGGTCTACTTATCGGATTAGTATTTAACGTATTATTCATAAATCTTACAACGTTGTTAATTATATTTTCAGATAATCCCATATTATCATAATTGTCTTTAAAAACATCTTTTATCTCCCATCTTTTTACTCGTTTACCAATCGTTTTTATATGTCCATCTTTATCAAATAATTCTTCACCATTTGTTGCTTTGTTCATCATACATTTTGGAATTGGACCAACTAATTCTTCTATTAAATATATATGATGAATATCTCTACTTCTATTTTTATCTTTGTCCGGATCAAATAAAATATCACCTGTCAACAACTCAAATAATACACACCCAATCGACCAATAATCTGTTTTTTGATGTAATCCTGATCCTATTATAATTTCAGGAGCTCTATAATATCTTGTTTGTATTTCTAATGTTTCATCGCCCAACCTATCTTCGACATTCAAAACGAGATTAAAATCACATATTTTTATTTTAATATCCTTAATATATTTTGATGATACTTTACATTTTTTCATTTGTTCTTTTATTTTTTCCATATTATGTTTTATAAATTTAATTATACTTTTTGCTGTTTCTTTATACAGTTTGTATGAAATTAACCATATATCATCATTTGTTAATTTTGGGTTCTCTTTTTTCGCTTTTTCTAATTGTTGTGTGTGTAATTTTTTAATATCTATATCGTGTATTAATTCTAATAATATTTCTGCTTCTCTTGATAATCCGCATACTAAAATATTTTCTGGTTTAATATCTGTATGCATTAATCCATTTTTTTCTAGTTCTTTAATTCCTAACAACATTTGGTACATTATATTTTTACAAACTTCTAATGGTAAACCATCTTCATATTCTTCACATTTAATTAAATCATATGTCGAACATGCCATTAATGGCAGTACAATTGCGATATGATTATAATGTTTCTTATTTTTTTTTTTATATTCTTGTGTATAATATTTTTTATGAATAGGACGAACTTCGAAACATTCATTCATTGTTAGTAAATATGTGTTATCAAAATCTTCTAAATTTTTAAGTATTTTCAACTCAAGCATTCCTTCTTTATAATCTTGCGGATTTATTATTTTTATTGCAACTAATTCATTTTTAATAACATCATATGCCATCCAAACTGAACTAAACGATCCATAACCTAATTTTTTTAATATCAAATATTTATTTTTTAATACTTCTCCAAAAAATTCATTTCCATCTGTTTTAGTATTAAACTGATCATTACTATCTATTTTCATTTCCTTAAATATATCAGACTCCTTTTTTGATTCTTTTTTTTCATCTTCTTTATTTTCTTCATCTTCTTTATTTTCTTCATGTTCTTTATTTTTTTCGTCACTTAACTCTTCATCATTATCTGATTCATCAGAAGATTTTTCTACAGAACTAGTTTTTTTTTTTAAATCATTTTTTTCTTCGATCTCATCGCTATCAGAATCTGAAATATGTCTGTCAAAATTTACTTTACTGAAATGATTCATTGTTAAATAGTAATCATCTTCACTTTCTATTGAATTCATGTTTTTATTTATAATGTTATTAATGAAAAAAATAAAAGATATTTAACTCTAAATTAAATATTAATTTAAAATTAAATATTTTTTAATTTTCCACTAATCACATAAAGAAAAACATGAATTAACAAAATATTTATATCCATATTAAGATCAATTTAATGATAATAATGTTGAAAAATATTATGAAAATATTATGAAGATATAACAAAAATACATTTTGAATTCATTGAGCTAGCAAAAATTAAACAATGTTATATAGTAATATTATTAAATTAAATGATTAATAACAATTTTAATGGTCTCCATAAATTATAATAAAAATATAATGTCGTATTTATTAACAAAAAATTGAAATTTATTATATTTAAAGCATTATATTATTAATATGTGTATTAAGAATATCAATAATGAATCAAAATGTTTTCGAACTTCTAAATGAAGAATCTGATAACAGATTAAGTGAAGAAAATAATAATAAAACCGTATCAAAAACAGAAGATATTAAACCAATACAAAAAGAACCAATCAAATTGAATAACACGAACGGAACACAATTAGAACTTGTTGGTGTGATTAACACGGATGGAACTCAAGAAAATAAAAATGTACAAAAAGAAGAATCGAATATACAGAAAACTAGATTTAAAACTTTTAATATCACTAATGAAACAAAAGAATGGAATCATGTTTTTACAAATAAAAGAAAAGATACTTTTCAACATAATGGAACACATAACTCAAATAATTATATTAAACGAGAAAATAATAACAAATATAATGAAACAAATAATATGCATCCAATTTCAAATTATAAAAGTGAACAAAATCAAGGACGAGTCGCGAACGTTAGTGAACAAGGTTCGCAAACACGACGAGAACTTGTTGGAGTAAATAATATGAAAGAACAATTTTCTGAAGTAAAACGTAAAAGTTTTTCATCACATGTTTCGCGTCAAGAAAATGTACACTTACCTGAATATTATCAAAAACGCACAGGAATTAATGAGTTTGAAATTCCACAATGTGAGTATGAATGGGTTAAACATATTGGTGGTTTAGAAAAATCTGGATCGATGGATCATACATTAAAAGGTTTAATGGCTTGTGCGATTGCATATAATGATAATAAAACTTATATGACAAAAAATAAATTTTTTAGTGGAAAATTATCAGTCGTCGAAGAAGAACAAGATAATTTGATTGAACTAATTTGTATGCAAGCGACCGCTATTTTTTTTCATCGTTTAATTAAATCTGATTCTGTTGATATTGAAAAAATTATTCTTAAAAATCTTCCATTATATAGAGCTGTTCATGGTAATCCAACGGAAGTACAAAATACACATTCTGAAAGTATTCGCGCATATATGCGTGTAAGAAATAAATTTATTAATAATTTACGAATTTCTCAAAAAAAAGTTAACACGGAATATTCTGAAGAAGATATTAGGATTGCATCGCAAAAAGTTAATGAAACAGAAAAAAAATGGTTAAATTATGTGTTGCAAAGTATTTGGAATGGTAATAATCCTATACATGATTGTTTATATTATGGTGCTAACGCTTCATTTGCATATCTTTTATCATATTATTTTGAAAATGGAATGCAATCACAGCTTAATCATATGATGATCGTGTCAAATATTCAAAATGAATCACATTATGATATTTTACAAAACGGTAAAAAAGCTTGTGAGTCACAATCTTCGTACATTATTAGAAAAAAACAATTTGATGACTGCGAACGTTTATATAAAAAAACTATTGATACTTTAAGAAATCAAATTAAAAAAATTGTTGAAGATGAAATTAAAATTATTCCGAATGAAAATAATATCGAACAAACGACTCATATTGACTTACAAAAAATAAATCAAGCAGACGATAATATTAATATTCGTGATCTGATTACTAGTGGAAATGTCGAAGGTATGATATCACATATTAAACGATGTGCTGCATCAAATAATGTTGAAATTATTAAAAAAACTTTAGAATTATGGAAAATAATAGTTGATTCTGATGGGACTGGACAATATTCAGATTATTTGGAAGATGTTAAATTTCAAACCAATGATTTATTAAATAATAAATTTCAGATTAATTAACTGATTCTCATAATTTTATAACAAATAATGACTGGCTTATGAAGATAAAAAATTGAAAAAATTAATTTATCAATGTTCTATGTTTTCTTGTTATTATATACGTTAATGTTTAATTAAAAATGTACTTCATTAAATCTGTACAAAACAAAGAAGATTATTTTTCTCGACCATTTCTAAAAATCGATGAAAATAATTATCAAATTGTTCGTGACATATCATTTATCAATAATGTTAATATTGATGAAGAAATAAAAATTTCATTAATTAAGGCTGAAGTTAATAATGATACAATAGTTTCAACCGAAATTATTGGTATTTTTAAAATCAAAGTTACAAAAAATGATGTCGTGAAATTATTTGACACGATTTGTTATATACGACCTTGTACAAATTTAAGTAAAATTATAGGTACATCTCTTGGTTCATATTATATTTCGGATTATATCAAAAATAATGAAAAAATATATAAAATCACGTTTGATTTGGTATATAATGAAGATAAAAAAATGTTGTATATTACGACACCAAATCTTGTTATAATTTAAAAATTTAATATATAAACTTATATATTAAATTTTTTATATATGTTATATAAAAGAATCATAAACTAATTATTTTAATGGAAGAACAATTACAATCGAATCAAAAAATTAATAGTTCAATATTTAACCCATATGAACTTCTTGAAGTATCAAAAACAGATAATATCCAAACAATAGAAAAAAATTTTAAAAAATTAGCTTTTAAATATCATCCAGATAAAAATAAAGACCCAAAAGCAAAAGAAATGTTCGAAAATTTATCAAAAGCAAGAGATATATTAAAAAATCCCGAAAAAAAAGAAAAATATGATAAATATGGAATTTGTGATGAAAATGATGAAATCAATATGAATGAACAAATGCAAGAAGAATTAATGATCAAATATAAATTAAAAGAAGTTATTCAAATAAATATATCAATTCGAGAAGCATTAAATGGTTTTAATAAAAAATTACAATTAAACAGATTTATTTTGAATTCAAAAACTAAAGAACAAAAAATAGAACCAATCGAAATAGAAATTAAATATGATTCAACTAAACCTATAAATAAACCAATTATTTTTGAAGGAAAAGGTAAACAATTAGATGAAAAATCTGGTGATATGATTATAATTTTGTGTCCTAAACAAGACAATACATATAAAATAAATCCATCTAGTTTTAATATCATAACAAGACAAAAAATTAGTTTAGCACAATCATTATGTGGATTTGAAATGATTATACCACATATTCAAAACAAACCGATTATAATTCAACATGATAAAATAATTAAACCAGATAATATTTATATTATTAAAGGTATGGGACTTAGTAAAATTGATGAAAATGATATCTTAACTAAATCAGATATCGAAATACATTTTGATATTCAATATGATATATCAGAAGCAACCATTAAAAAATTAAAACATGCATTTAATTATAATTATACTAAATCAGAACCATCACCAACAAAACAAATTCATAATATTGAAGAAAAAATTTCTGAAGATGATGATGAAAATTTTGAAATATTTAATCAAGTTTTTAATAATGTTGGATCATTTGGATCATCAAGAGGTCCTAAAATAAATATAGAAAATAATCCATCAATGCAACAAGAATTTCAATTTGGGACAGAAACACCGTTTGGCGTAGGATTTCCTTTTAACCAACAAAATAAACCAAATATACGAACCAAAGTTTATTCATCTTCACAATCAGGAAATGTTCCGAATGAGTGCAAAGTTCAATAAAATTTTATAAATTAATCTAATACCTCTTTAATAACTTGTGAATCAAGAGGTACATAAATCCGTCCACCCATTGATCCCATAAATACAGCACGTTCTTTAACTAATTCCATAAACATGAACCAATCATGTGGATATGGTACTCCGTTTCGTTCGAGTTCATCGCAATATGATTTAACAAATAAAACTTTATCGAATTTTGATAATGTCGTTGTTAGACTGTTAAATGATTTTCCATTTTCTGTGTTATTTAAAATTTGTTGAGTTTGTTGTTTTGGTTGTTCTGATTTATTTTTTAAATTGTCAATACATTTTTTGGCGGCACCAATACCATAATCACGATCATACAATCTTGAGTCAATTATTGGAAAATTACGAAAATCAACTTTAATACATCTTCCTTTTAAATAATCAATATATAATGAGTTTGATAAATGTTTTTCTGCTTCTTCGGGTGTCATACCTGATGGATCAAAATGTAAAAATCCCATTCCCATTGGTTTTGCATTATTATATAACGATGCTAATACTTCACCACGTGTCGATCCATTAATATTAATTGATGTCATGATTTTTTTAATATAATTGTATAATTAGTTATTTAATCCAATATGTTTATAATTCAATTTTTTATTTAAATAGTTTGTACATACAAACTATTTAAATAAAAAATTGGGTGCAGCTATTATGCTAATTCAATTTTTTATATCGATAAACTATCGATATAAAAAAATATATGAAGTGGTTCCAATTTATACAAAATAATTGAATAATAATTGTGTTGATATATTTAGTATAATATGTTATTATTAAAATGGAATACGAAACAAATACGAAACGAATCGACAAATTAAATGCTAAAAAAAATAAAAATTCAAATCCGTATAGTTCAAAACATGTTCGTAATACAGAAAAATTAAAAGAACAAAAACAATGTCAATCAAATAATACAAACAAAACACAGCAAAAACATGTTGGAGTGAGTAACACGAATGGAACACAAAATATTAAAAAAAAGGAAAAGAAAAAATAATATCAAAATTATTTTGTTTTGCTATTATTTTTTTGAAACTACTAAGTTATGATAATTATTTAATATAACAATATTAAATAATTGAATTATAAAATTAAAATAATATTTAATATTATGATATATATATGAAAATTGTTTTATATTATTCAAAAAAAGAATCAAATAATATTATTGAAGTTGATGATAATAATATTGTTGATGAAATGTACAATAATTTAGCATTAATACCATCATTAGAACAGCTTAAACAATATAATAAATTAAAAGAATTAATTGATGAAATTAATGATGATAAAATTAAAGAATACATAAATAATTCAAAAATTTACATATCAAGACTCACATATAAAATTCCATTATTTGATTATGCAACTAAAAATATTTATATTGTACAATACGAAGATGTGTATACAAAAGTAGTGATGTTTAATTTTAGATTTCCGGACAATAAGATAATAAAATTATTAAATAAAACAAAAAATGACATTAGTAATATAAATATTAAAAATAATGGTTGGATCGAAAAATACATTGATAAGATCAATAAAAATATTAATTTTATCAGTAATTATGATCTTCAAATTCTTAAGGAAACTTATACTGATATTTTTTTAAACACCAATCCAAACACACGAGAAATAACGTCATGTATTAAACCATCATATCTACCATATCAAAATTATCAGAGCCCATATTATACAAAATCAGAATTGGTAAGTATGGCACTTAATTTAAAAATAATTAAAGATGATATCATAAAACCATGGTCTTATAAAGAAGACGAACTTAGAAAAATATGTAAAAGTTTATCTAAATATGAGATCAATACACAAATGTTAATATATAATCAGTTATATATTTTATATAACAACGCAAAAGCATATGTTCAATATTACACATTATTTGGGTCTTATTATTTTAATAATTATTTAAGAAATAAAGAATCAAATTTAGATCCAGACTTAAATTCACATATCGATAATTTTTTAAAAATAATTAAAAATACGCCACAATTTGATTCTGATTATGAAGTATATCGTTTTATTGAAAATGATGATTATTTAAATGAATTAAAAGTTGGTGATATGTTTAATGAAAATAGTTTTATATCGACAACAAGAAATCCATTTTATTCAATGAAAAATAATGTATTCGGATTTATTTTGTTAAAAATAAAACTTAAAAAAAATATTTCAGGAATAGCTTTACTAATGGAATCTTATTCAAATTATCCTCATGAACAAGAAGTTTTATTACCACCTTCCAAACTTAAATTAATTGAAATCGATAATGATTTTAAATATTATCATTGGAATAAACTTGCAGAAAAAAAAATAAATAAAAAATATACATTCGAATATATTGAACCATTAAGTTATGACATTAATTATTTTGTTAATAAATACTCACATTATAATGTTACAATCCCTATTATTGATTTTTATAAACAAGAATTTGATGGATCAACATCATCGGAAAAAATGTTAAATTTTTTTAATAATTTACCAAAATTAAATATGAGGCGTCAATTTATATCAAGGATAGGAAAAATTGATTATAAATTTTATGTTTATTTTTTAACACAAAATAAAGTATATTCAAAATTTTTCTTTTTACAAAAAGAAGATGAACAAAATAAAACATTGGGTGATGAAATTTATTTAACTATTGAAAATCCATCTAACGGGCAGATAGATATGTTAATTGAGATTAGAAATATTATTAGTGTTAATTATTATCATAGGTTTTCAGGATTAGCTAATAGTATAACAGATCAGTTATTAATACATTGGATATCTGGATTAGCGAAATCATTAAATATAAGTACAGCCATTATACATGGAAATTATTCTTCTTATGCAAATATTGTTGAAAATATAATAAACAAATCAGGAATAGAGAAAAAAACATTACTCGAAGATTTTAAAACTATTCAAAATATCGATAATCCTGACTCAAATATATTAAATTTATATACTGCTGACATTAATACTTTTTGTACTGACCTTATTGATTATATTTATACTGGAAAAAAAAGATTTTATAATATGTCGTATATAGAACGAAAAATTCCTGTTCATATGATTGATAAGTTACGATTTGTTAAATTTGAAGAACTTTATTTAAAATATGGTAGTGGTTTAGGAACATATGATTATTTATTTAAAATTTTTAAAAAATTAAATGATGATGCAATTACAGTAATAGATTTTTATAAAATTTTACATAACACTTATCCATATCTTATACCTAAATTACAAAATTTAATTATATTATCCTATCCTAAATCAAGTATGATGCCATGGCATTTTTATTATATTCTAAAACCATACGAATACTTATACGAACAACATTTAATACCATTTATCCCATCATCAAATTTAGAAAAAATTGATGAAATAATTAAAAATTTAGAAGAAGAAGTTAAATTTATACATGAAAATAAATTTAGACAACTGTTATATTAATAATCACATCTTCTTAACTTGTATATCCAATTCACTATATTTAATTAAACATAATAAAATAATGCAATGACATAATCTTATAATTCATTCAATAATCGATAATAAATTTGTTATTATTGAATGAATTATAAGATTATGTCATTGCATTGTCTTATTATTACTTATGAATTAATTGATAAAAAAATTGCTTTTTTTATTGATTGATATAATTTAAAATTATATCTAACTATTATATTATTAATGCAACCAAATATTAACAGTTCATTAGAATCAAATGAATTAAAACGTATTCATAAAGCATTAACTACAATAGTTAGTATGTTAATTGCTAGAAAATGGATTTCAAATAACCCAACACAACATTTTGATGAGCTAATTAAAAACGCTGGTCAAGTTGAAATTATTGATTCAACATATATTCAGTGTGATGATAAACAAGTAGCTATTAAATTTTATAATTATGATCTAAATACACTTAAAAATGATAGAGAGATTGATACATTTATTTCTAAATATCCTAACTATCACAAAATATTAATTGTTAATAATGTTTCGACAAAAGCAGAAAAACAAATTAGGGATACTCAAAATTTTGAAGTGTTTAAAATTTCTGATATTGAAATTGATATTGCCAAACATCATCTTGTTCCAAAACATGAGCTATTAACTAAAGAAGAAATTGAACAATTTAAGAAAGAATATAAAGTTAAAGAAAAAGATTTATCACGTATTTGTCATGATGATCCTATGGTTAAATATTTATTTGCTCATAAAGGTGATATTATTAGAATTAACAGAATAAATACAAATTCGTTACATGCTATTTCATATCGTTTAGTTGTAAATAAATCTGTTCATGAAAATTAATTTGTTATTTTATATTATAATGATAGAAGATATTGTAGGTATATTAAATTTTGAAAATAATAACAATCAGTCAGGTGGATCTAAAACAAAAAATCATTCTAAATTTCAAAAAACTATTTTACAATTTTATAAAAATAAAATTATGAACACTTTACTTATTCCATTACCTACTTCTAATACCATAACTGTCGGAATTTTTATTAAAGCTGGTTCACGTAATGAAACTGAAGCTTTTGGTATCGCTCATTTTTTAGAACATATGACTTTTAAAGGAACTACCAAATTTTCGTCTGAAAAACTTATGATTAAATTAGATTCGATTGGTGCTAATTATAATGCTATGACCGCGCATGAATTTACATTATATTATATTTCAGGTGATCCACGTGATATTGACGAAATTATTAGTGTCATAATCGATTTATATCTTAATCCGACTTATCCTGAAGAAGATATTAAAAAAGAACGAAATGTAGTTTTAGAAGAGTTGAGAATGAATGAAGATAATAATCAACGACAATTGAATAATGCTGTATATAAAAATATATTCGGAGGTATTGATGATACATTAGCAAGACCAATTATTGGATATGAAACAACAGTATCAAATTTAACAAGACAAGATATTATAAATTTTAAAAATAAAAATTATATCCCAAAAAATTGTTTATTATGTGTAAGTGGAAATTTTGATACTAATTCAGTAATCGAAACTATCGAAAATTTATTTAAGTCAAAATTAAAGTTATATAATTTATCAGATAACTTATTTTATGATAAGTTAACAGACAACATAAATGTTCAACAAATCACGCAATTAAATACTAAAACTAAACGACACATTAATGTTAAAAAAAATATTAATCAAACTGTTATACATATCGTTTTTAATTCTTTTGACACATATAACAAAAATTGTATTGTAACCGATTTATTATGTGATATTTTGTCAAATGGGTTTAGTTCAAGACTATTTAATTTATTGAGAAACAAATTAGGTATTAGCTATTATAATTCATCTTTTAATAGAACTTTTAGTGATACTGGACAAATGATAATTAATGTCGGTGTCGATAATAATGTTGTTGTCAACGCTATAAAAGAAATATTAATGGAACTTAAAAATATGGTAGAAAATGGTGTTACTGAAGAAGAATTAAATAAATGTAAAAAACAAAATGAAACAAGTCTTCTATTTCAATTTAAAGATCCTTATGAATATTTAATGTATTATGGTTTGAATATGTTAACAAACAAACCGTTACTAAGTTTATCAGATATGTTATCAGAAATAGAAAATGTGACTTTAGAACAAGTAAAAAATGTTATCAAAAATATTTTTACACGTGACAATATTGTTATTGGAACTATTGGTAATGTTACCAAAGAACAATCAAATAAAATTATTAAATTAATAGAAGAATTCTAATATATTTATAAGTTATTTAATATATAAATAGTTGTATTTATATATTCTTGATTTTCATTTTTAATTTTACAAGATGAACATGCGTATGTTATATTCATTTCTCGAAATATACATCTTATAATTGATAAATGAGGTTTATCGATAATCTTTTTTTTATTAAAATAACTCCATGATGATACTCGAAAATATTTCGTTATTTCTGGTACAAGTTCCATTATTTGATTTTGTTTTATTTCATTTATATCAAGTGTTGTAAATTTTTTATTTGTTTCATTTAATCCAATTATTGTATATATTTTTAACAAAATATCAAGTCTTTCTTTTTTGAATTTGATATTTTTTTTATAAATTTTTTTTTGTTTGACATTTATGTTATCATTTTGTTCTGTCATAATATAATTCATATACTTATAATATATATGATTATTTTTTATGCTGTTTTAAACTTATAAATATTTTTTTATTTAATTTATTGGATATTTGCGTATAATTATGAAACAAAAATATATAGAAATATTATATATTTAAAAATGGAAAATAAATTATCACTAAATTTATCACAAATATCATCCATATTAGATGGTATTACATGTTATGAAAAAATTGATATATTTATTTTAGATAAGTTAATTAATAGTAATTTATTAAAAGAAACATTTCATAATCCATTTATTTCGTACCAAAATGAAAAAACACAACTAATCAAATATAAAGAACTAGTTCAAAATAATACAGCTCATGTCAAATATATTAAATCAACAAACAATCCATTTGGACGATCTAATCCTTTGCGTTCATTAGGCTTATTTTCAATCAGACGAGAAATTAGACATACATTAGCTAAAAATTTTTATGTTGACATCGATATTGTTAATTGTCATCCAACAATTTTATATCAGATTTGTGAGCATAATAATATAAAATGTGACATTTTGAAAGATTATGTTATTAATCGTCAAAAATATTTAGACATAATTATGAATCATTATAATGTTGATAAAGATATCGCAAAAAATCTTTTTATTAGAATTTTATACGGCGGTAACTTTAATTCATGGATGTCCGATAATAATATTATTAACGAACCATTACAATTTATAATAGATTTTAAAAATGAATTTAATAATATATCATCAATAATTGTCGAAAATAATGAAGAAATTAAAAAATATGTCATCGACACAAAAGAAACTCAAAATAAACCATTAACAAATTTGGCTGGATCTGTTTCTTCATTTTTCTTACAAGAATATGAAATAAGAATTTTATCTGAGCTATTTAATTATTGTGTTCAAAAAGGATATATTATCGATAATAATTGTGTATTATGTGCTGATGGCTTAATGATTGATAAACAAATTTATAAACAAAATATATTAAGTGAATTTAATTTACTAATAAAAGATAAATTAGGATTTGATTTGAATTTTATTAATAAAGAAATGAACCAAGATTATTTACCTATTTTAGATAAAAATATTAGTGTTGATTTATATAATCCTCCTTTTACGTCTGGTATGATTGCTGATTATTTTAAATTATTGTATGGTGATAAATATTTATATTGTAACAACCAATTATATATTTATACGGGTGTTTATTGGAAAAAAGATGATAAAAAATATTCTTCATTAAATAATTTTGTTGATGATGAATTTTATCATAATTTAGTCTTTTACATTAATAATTTGTTAAAATTATTTAATGTTGACATTAACATTAACAAAGAAAAAATTAATAAAATTAATATTTTATTAAAAAATGTTCAAAATTTACGTTCTATTCGATTTAGGGAAGCTATAATATGTGATATATTAAATAAAATAACTAATAATGACATAACGTTCGACTCAAATCCTAATTTGATTGCATTTAACAATAAAATATATGATCTAAATAATTCATGTTGGATTGAACCAAAATATGATCAGTATATTCAAATGACTGTTGGATATAATTATAATGATTTGAATGATATTAATAAATTAAATGAGTTAGATAAATTACTCGACACCATATTTCCCGATAAAAATATTAAGGAGTATTATTTAATGATTTTATCAACTGGTATGTATGGTGAACAATTAGAAAATTTATTTATTGCGACAGGAGAAGGTGGTAATGGTAAATCTTTAATTAATAGTCTAATGTGTGAAATGTTAGGTGAATATGCATATAAGCTACCTTCGAATGTTTTATTACAAGAAATTCAAAATGGTGGTAATCCACAAATCGCTCTTTTAAACAATAAACGTTTTGTGTTATGTCAAGAGCCAAATAAAAATCGTCGTATTTGTTCGTCAACTTTAAAAGAAATAACAGGTGACAAAACATTAAATGCTCGTAAGTTACATTCTAATGAGTGTATCGTTAGATTAAAATTAACATTAATCTTAGAATGTAATGAGCTACCACAAATTGATGAAGTTGGACAAAGTATAAACAGAAGAATCAGAGTAATTCCATTCGTTAGTAAATTTGTTAACAAAGAAATATATGATAATTTAGTTGATAAAACGAATGTATTTATTGGTAATCCTTATTATAAAACAAATGATTTCCAACTTAAATATAAACAAACATTGTTTGATTTGTTGTGTAAATATTATGTCAAATTTAAAAATAATGGATATAAATTATTAGCTATGCCTAATGAATGTAAAATTAAATCTAATGAATATTTAGCATGTTCAGATGATATATACGATTGGTTTTCTACAATATATGAATTAGATAATCAAAATAAAAATAATGAACCTATTAAAATATCTGAAATATATGAACATTTTGCATCTTCATCAATTTTTTCGAATATGTCAAAAGTCGATAAACGTAAATATACGTTAAAACATTTTAATGAAAAAATTAAAACTAATATATTCTTACAAAATTATTATAAACAAAAAAATTCGTATATAAACAAAATTCATTATACTGTGCCTACTTTAATAAAATTTAAAAAAATCGATAAAACAGACGTATTTATATAATAAAACAAATTATTACAAAATCAGGTCTAATATTACAATTTTGCCCCAAATTCAGGTTTTTTTAAACATTAAATTTTGGTGTTTAAAAAAAAACCTGAATTTGGGGCAAAATTGTAATATTAGACCTGATTTTGTAATAATTTATTATAATTTTAATTTAACACGTAAATATGTTATAAACATTTATACTCATAACCATTGCTTCCGTATATGTTTTTTTTTGTTATTAATCATTATAATTATACACGCACTTAATTATTATATATTCATTGGCACATAATGTTGTATTAAAATTGAAAAATAAATAACTTATATAACTTAAATTATTGATAACCAATAAAAATGTCCAACTCGAATGGCGAATTACAAAAACCATTACGATTGTTTACAAAAGTTAGTTATAAAAAACAAAAACAAAAAATGATCGAAAATAAAATTAATGAAACGTGTGATATGATGTATACATATATACAAATTTTAAATATTCGGTAGGAAAAATAAGAATATTTTTGTTGGTGTTATTATTTACAACATTATTAATATTTTAATTGACATACATGATGAAACACGACATAAATATTAT
>C687J13896_1000213_pt1 | contig 49008 bp, 46 predicted proteins | sample RifGroE2_FD_13896 | JGI IMG/M metagenome (IMG submission 13896)
ATTCACTTTACAGTTAGGAGCGCAGCTTGAATTTTGGGGGCCAGAGTTCGCCGGTAAAGTTTGCATTCAGTTGTGGATTATTGATATTACTATTTCCTTTGGAGATAGTAATCCAGGAAAGCAGCCAATTGAATGGGAAGAATTCAAAGTGTCTTTCTTGCCGAAAACAAATCTTCCTGGTAAGTCGATACAAAATGCTACTGGCGCTGAAACATTGGTTTGCAACATTAAAGTGATCGATGGGCTTATCAAAGAAATTTCATCAGATAAAAAAGATAATGATAATATCGATTGGCTTATTAATCCCGAAAACTTTAATCTATTAACCAACTCTTCTATCCCCTCAAAAAATGCTTCATTTAATAATAAAGATCAAAAAATAAAAAGTGATGTTCGTTGGAATGAAAATTTTGGTGTTGCTCCTGTAGATATAAAACCCGAAGAAATAGAGACAGTTCATAAGATCATCTTGGCAAAATTTGATGAAGATCAACATACATTTATTGAATATTCCGACGAAAGCAGCCTGGAAATTACGCCAATTATCCGAAAAATGCCCGCAGCACTATGGGGAATAAAATTACAACAAGAATTAAATGATGATAGATTGATCGATAATGCGTTAGTAGGGTTTAATATTATTTCCAAAAAACCAATTGCTGAAAAAACCTTACCGGTTAATTTGCAAAAATTATTATTTAATCCTCAAACATTGAACTTTAATTGGCAACGAATTTTAGACTTCCCTGAAAAAAGCGATTACGATCAAAAGCAAGCATTTGAAATACTAAAATCCACCATTAAAGAAAATAGCGATAGAGAAAATATTTTAACTCAATTAAAAAGCGCTCAATATCTAGAATCTAATTACAAGTTACAGTTAACTCATTTTAGCACAGAGGCCGATTCGTTTTTAGTTGCTAAACCGCAACTTTGTTTCTTAGATGAAAATAAAGAAATTAGTTTTAAGACTAAAAGCTTAACAATAACCGATGAGGAAAAAAGATGTGGCTGAAGAATTAAAAGGTAAAGTAACTTTTACCCAACACCTCTTGCCTTCGTTAGAGTCAGGAAAATATCATATTAGTTTACAGCAAACCGTAAAAATCGATAAAAAAAACGTAAACGATATATTTAAAGTCGAAAATACATTTGCCGTTGTCACAGAGAGAAATAAAATAAATCCTGCAGAAATTCATTCCGTTTTCCCAGCAGATAACAGCGTTGGAGGTTTTCAACAAACCTTACCTCATATCGTTTTAACTAGAAGTACTTTCCCTTGGGAACGGATAGTAGCCAACAATATTCCAGAAGAGTCATCTAGGGATAAAGCATCTTGGTTAGCTCTCTTGTTATTCACTGAAGAAGAAGCTGTTTCTGAATTGAATACAATAAAATTAGGAGATCTATTTACAAAGCGTGTGAATGCTCAAAGCAATTTACCTGATGATACACTCTCCTATTTTGATTCACTATCCACGTTTGAAGAAATAGGAAAATGTTTGGAGTATGGGGAAACACTCGATGATGATTCTCAAGCGATTGATATTCCGGTTGATTTAGTTAATAGCTTAATTCCCAGTATAAGTGATTTAAAAAAACTCGCTCACTTGAGAACCGTTAATCTCATTAAAAAAGAAGTCACTAAAAAAAATAATCTGTCGGGTGAGGGCATTGATGAAGAAGCAGATTTTTCAGTCATCATTGGCAACAGACTTCCTCAAATGAACCAAAGAAATACCGTGTATCTTGTCTCTCTAGAAAACTTTGGTGCATTCTTGCCTGATGAAAACTATAATTCAAGAATTCCTCAAAATAAGAAAAACATTCGATTGCTTTTTCTAAAAAAATGGAGTTTTACTGTTGTAAAAGAAGAAATAAATTTTTTATCTGTTTTAAAAAACCTGAATCAAAATCCTATTACTTTTAAGATGCCAGAAAACCCCATGATTACCAACGAAACATTAAAAAAAGCATTCGCTTTTGGATTTTGTCCCTTACCTCATCATTCTAGATCAGGTGATAAAACTTTTTCTTGGTATAGGGGGCCTCTTGTTCCTTATCAGATAAAAAAATTCATCACTCCTCCTTTTCCCTGTTCAGATGCACTAACGCTTTATAATCCAAAAACTGGATTACTCAATACCTCCTACTCTACGGCATGGCAATTAGGAAGACTAATGGCTTTAAGCACGAAATCCTTTTCACAAACACTTTATAATTGGAAGAAAAAACTTAAACAAAATGCTTACCATTTATCAGCCTGTAAAAAACTCCTAGCAAACACCGTCGCACAGAAGAATCATTTAAATAGCACAAATTTGTTAACCAAGAAAAACTATCTATCAATCATCATGGACGATTTCAAACAAAACATGAGTGCATTTCTCAATCAAAAAAAGGTGAAGAAAAAATGAGCCTGAACATAAATAATATTACCGAAAATTTTATTTTTTCTGAAAATGAGGACATTCCGCCAGATATTACAAATTGGATTGGCACACTTAAATTATTAGTCGGCGTGCCTATTAACTATATTATTCCAAATATAAACATGTTACCGCCTGAATCTATTAGATTTTTTTATTTGGATCCTAATTGGATAGAGAGTTTAGCTGATGGCGCTTTGAGTTTATGCCGTGTTACAAATCTAGATCATCAAGTAGACGTATTTCATTATAATATGCTTCATGCGCAAGCCAATAAAACTGTGACAAATTATAGAAAAAATTTATTTAAAAGCACTAAAAAATCAGCAGATAATACAGAAACTGAAGTTAGTCCTAACACCGAGTTACTAACAGGATTTATTTTACGCTCCTTAGTCGTAAAAGATTATCCTGGCCTTGAAGTAAATGTTTATGCTCAAAATAAAGACGAATTGAAAATATGTCGCTTAGAAAAGTTGGCGCCGGATGTTTTAATCGGTATTGTTCAAGGAGAGTTATATACATTGAAAATTCATCAAGCACCAGAAGCACTACATTTTGGCGTTGACTTTATCACAGAAGATGAAAAAGGATTTAAAAAAAACCTAAGAACTATTGATGAAGGGAAAATAAAAGAAAGTCAAAAGTTTGTTCATTTCAGAGATGGTGATAAAAAAGTATTACCTATCAGTTCTCTAGCAAAACAAATGCGAGAAGATTTATCGTTACCTGAAGATAAATTTACATCAGCAGAATTTGCTTTAGAAATGATAGAAGGTCTTAAATTAATCGAATTTTCTTCAGATCAATAAAGAGTGAATATTTATGGATAGTAAAAATAATAAGCTTATCGTTCCTATGAATGTTGAAGCTTTATGTGTTGGAAATGCTTTAACAGAAACAACTTTTTGCGGGCCTACTGCTGACTTTTCTGATTTACCTCGATATGACGATCAAAAAGGCTACATGGTTGGCAACCCTTATATTCACGAAAGCATTAATCGCTTCGCGACAGAAACATTCAAAGTAGGCATTCATCTTCATTGGGCACTTCCCGAAGCTTTAACGAAAGGGATAAAAGAACAAACTTCAGAACAAATAAATTTTCCTGCTTTACCTAACTGTTGGTTAATCACAAGAATTCACCAAACTAACCGTTCACCTCAAAATCCCATTATCGATATTAAAAATTGGATCTTAGAAAGCGATTATGTTCCGAACAACAATGAAGCAATGACAAGTGATATCCCTCCTATTTCTATTCCTGACAATACCAACAAAAATCAATATTTTAATTTTTTAGGCAGAGTTTATCCGTTCGAAAATTATGGTAAGGAAAAAGGACAAGGATCATCGTTTCAAATACTAACAGGTAAAAAATTCACTGTGATCGGTTATGGCGAAATAAGTTTTGCTGCTTATTATCCAAATTGCAGGAACATATTTGGTTTTCATGATGATTTAAAAGACTTAAAAAATTATGATCCGGATAATAATCAAATTACCTACACGGTTATTGGATGGTATACGAATTCTGAGGATGATCCTCTATTAAAAAAAGATATCGATTTTATTGAAAAAATCTATAAGTGGACTTTTGATGATAAAACAAAACTACCACAAAACACCATTTGTCATGGTAGTGTACAAAATATAAAGTGGAATCCTCGCCTAGATTATTTTAAAGATGAATCAGAAAATGAAATACGGGTTTCTATCGGAAATAATACCGCTGAAGCATTATCTGCGATGATCGCTAATGATCCATCAGTAGAAGATAAATCAAATGTGGAATATCTTTTAAATGCCTTACAAACCGGATTAATTTCTAAAACTCAAAGTGATCCCGATTGGATTTCCAAGCTCGATGAAGAGATGCATATGCGTGCGTTTTCTTTTTCTAAAACAGATGTTATGTGGGTTATTAACCCCAAAAAAGATAAAAGCTCATCTCAAGAAGAATCACCTGATCAGCTTATTCAGTTGGCAAAAAATATACATTTCAATTTAGCAGAAGAAGTCATGCACGACTTAAATACTTTAAATGTTTCGCAAGAAAATTATAATAAACTGGCAAGAGAAATCGATACAAAAAAAAGCCAGTTATTTCTTGATTGGTACAAATATATTATTAAGTTATATGCTCACGACACAGAAAAAAGCTATGAAGCATTAAAAAAACTTGGTGATGAAACGATTGATATAAACAATCTCCGTGAGTATTTAAAGCAATCCATTAACCTTTTAAACGATAAAAATGATCAATTAAATAATGCTTCTATTACTATCACCAACCAAGTTGAAGCATTAAAAAAATCTCTTGCAGATTTAGGTAACGTGAATCGTGAAGACTTTTTAGAAACCGTTGAAAATCCATCTGTACTTTTTGCTAATTTAATTAATAATGGCTACATCAATCAAGATGGCGTTATACAAAATAAATTTCAGCAATTGAAGGAGTGGACAGAATTATTATTAGATTCTTCTTATGACGGTAAGAAAAAAGAAATATTTTCAATTCTAGATGCTATCAATGCCTTAAAAGATGCATATACACTGACGACTGCCGAAGGAGCAAGGTTTTGGCAGGCCAATAATCCAGTCGTTTTATTAGCGGGAGAAGATGTAAGGCCTTCATTTCGATACGGCGGGGATGATAAGTTCTATAAAGATGGGAAATTATTTTGCCGACTGGAGGATGCAATCACTTCACAGATTTCTATCTTCAACGAAGATAATGTTTCTTTCACGATAAGCACTCAAGATTTCGATTTTTTACCTGATTTAAATGATCTTCCTTTTTCGAAAGAATGCAGTCTCCTGATTGCCGAAAGCATTTTTATCAACATATATAACGCTAACTTTATTGCTACTGTACTTAAGAAAAAAGGTGGAGATGAAAACCCTGCTGTATTAGATTTTTCAGGAACAGTGAAAAATATCCAAGCCTCTTTGGATAACTATCTATCCCATTCTGACGATAACAAGAAAATATCTTTTCATGGAACAGCGCCTAGCCCATTGGCACTCAATCGCTGGGAAAAAAATCCATGGATTCCTCTATTTCTTAATTGGTCGATAGATTATTATCCTATTAAATATATTCCACCAACTTCTGAGATTAATTATGAAGAAAATTCTATTTTAGAAAATTATGAGTTTTCTGAAAATGGAACAGACTTGATTTTAAGTAAAGATAATTTTAATTTAAACGTGACATCTTACAGTAGAACGATCAGCTTAAATAAAAATGTTTTTACAAGCTTAGATAATGAGCTCGATGTTTATTTAAAGCATTATTCCGAAGATGAAGAATTAAAAAAAATTCGCCGAGAGTTAACAGATCTTCCTATTTTAGCTCAAACTTTAAACGGATTTAATGAAGCATTAGTAATGAAAAAAAATGAAATACAACTTGAAATCCGTGATCCTTTTTCTTCAGATATGAAATTTACTAATAAAACCAAAGATGCTGTTGGAAATAATAATACTGCTTCCCCTATGTTCTTAGAAGGCTATAATCCTATCAGAGGTGGTTTTTTAAAAATAGCAAGCATTAATTTAATTGATGCATTTGGGAGAAGAAAAAAAATAAAAATGGAATGCGTAAAACCCTTCCCCGCTCAAAATATGACCTCATCCAATCCCCATTTTATAAGTTATGCTTATCTGCCTCCTCGCCTCTCTCAACCCTGCCGGCTGCTCTTTAAGTGGCTATCTGCAAGTGATGATCAAATGCAATCTAATAGTCATTATTCGAGCAGCCCTATTTGTGGTTGGTTATTACCTAATTTTTTAGAAAACAATTTAATGATTTATGACCATGAAGGGAAGTTAGTAGGAATTTTTCAACTCAATGCGGAAAAAACCAAGCTGCTTTGGTTTTTTCCGCCGATTGTTGATGAAAAGACACTTACGATAGATGATGATGTTATTCATAAAATCGAGCAGCTCGTAAGCAATTCTCATCTACAAAAATTTATTATCCATTTGATACAACAACCCACGAGTTTTTTTGTAGACTTTATGAGTTCGACTGAAAAAATGCTCTTATTCACTGAACCGGCTAGTTATAGAGAAAACCAAGGACAATCGTTATTGATAGGAAAGCCTTTAGTGCTAACAAGAACATCTTTGAAGTTAGAACTTTACGGGGATGCTTCCTTCGAACAAAGCTGGAACGCATTGGCAAAGGACATCAATGCAGATGAAAGAACAAAAAGAAATTTTGATAAGGTGAAATTTTTTATAAATCTCGGCGCTCAAACTCAAATAAATGATGGATTAATAGGATATTTTATAGGGAAAGATAATCAGACAGATTATTCTACTTTTTATACTAATGGAGCTGATGTCATCGCTTCAAAAGGAGTGACAAAACCTTCTAAAGAAACACTATTGCTCAATTGCTGTAGTACCGATCCTGCCAAATTAACTTTTGTGATGGACCCATTTGGAAGTGTTACTGCTTACTCGGGTATTCTTCCGTCAAAAAGCATTTCAATTCCTCCTTATTATTATACTAATATCATCAAAAATATTTGTACTGCTTTCTTAACTTCTCCTATTTTATATGGCAGCCAAGGACTCACGATTCCTCTTTCGCAAGAAAATAATTACTACTGGGATTTTTATTTTACAGAAGATGAAAAATGGAATGAAGTTATCCCTAGTACGAATGCAGGAATACTAAATTATTCCCCACAAAAATTAATAGAAGGATGGCTAAAACTGAACGAAAAAGATGATTAAGTAAGGATTGTATTTTTTTGCAAAAAATTAGCACTAATATAAGGAGTCATATCAATGGTAGAGCAAGAAAAAAGAAAAGAAATATCTTTGAAACTAGCAACATTCAAACCAGAACTTGAATTTACTGTGAGCAATGCAGAAGCTAGTGGGAAGCCGTTAATTTATATTTCACAAAAATCAACAATTAATAAACTAAATTTTAGCATTACGAATAAAACGAAAAAGGAGATTATACTTAAAAATCAAAAATCCAAATTTAAAATTACTTTTGGACGGCTTTTAAAAAGTAGTGAAGTAAGAAACATACAGGTAACAACCATAGGTGAAAGCTGGGATACCCTTTTTTTAGAGGAAAATAATATAACCTCTTTAGCATTAACGCCAAAGCAAGATATTGACTTTAATCCTTCTACTACCTTTACATTTTTTCTTAATAATTTACTCGCTTCTAACCAGCCTACCTCTGATAACTTTACGGTGTGTTATGAGAATATAGGAGTACTAGATGATGACTGTTACGTCATCAAATTATTTTTGCAAAACCCTCCCACAGAAGAGTTAAAAGATTTAACTCAATCTTTAATATGTGATTGGCTGGATAGAAACGATAAGATAGTTTATACAACGGAAGAGGAAGAAGATCCCATTTCGAACAAGATTACGTTTTATATAACCAATAAAGGATTCAGCGCATTAGTAGATAAACCTTTTGGAGTCGAAAAACCCAGTTTTAAAATTTCTTTTTTAACAATAGCTCGTCCTGATAAATCAGAGGCAAATCCTAATGTAGGATATAACGCCTTAACCTATCATGACCTAGCGAAAGACATTTATATAAAGCCAATCAGCAATGCGAAAGAAAATTGGGAAGTAATACCGGGTTATGGAATAGAAAATCAGAATTTAATTTGGGAGCTAAAACCTTTAAGCCCAGAAGTATTAGGAGCAGGATCTTCGATAGAAGTTAGTTTAGAAAATATTAAAACTTATTTGATGCCTTACATTACCACTATGTACATTCAATATACCAATATCCCCGGTTATAATGACGGTTATATCGCTTTATCTGTAGAAAAAAAAGCCCCTACGCCAGGCATACTAAGCTTTTATGCAAATGCGGTTAATATAAAACCCGAACAGGAAATCAGTTTATCTTGGAATACTTTTGCAGTAGATAGATTGGTGCTGAGTTATTTCGAAGATGGCAAAGTTAATAGTTTCGATAGTAAAAAAAATGAAATAGAGCTAGTTGAGGATAGTTACAAATTGAAACCTGAGACTGCTACCAGCTATACGTTAACGGCTTACAAATTGGATAAAATGATAGATCAAAAACAATTATATATCGCAGTTCATGAGGACTTTTCTTTTACTATGGAGGTTACCCCTTCAGAAAGTGCAGTAGGAGGAAAAATCAATATGATTTGGTCTATAAAAGGTTCGTCTAAAGATTATTGTATTCTTAACCCCGATGAACACATGTTGCCTTTAAAAGGACAAAAAGAAGTAATAGCGAAAGAAACTACCATTTTTTCAATGACGGCCTTTAATAACAAAAAAGAAGTGACTCAAGAGAAAATCGTGAAAGTTTACCCTCCCACCATAACAGAATTTTCTTATTTTTGTTTATTGCCTGGCAGAGGAGCAATCATAGAGTCCTATATCTCTTGGATTACGCATTATGCAGACACTTGCTTTATAAAAATTTCTTCTCAAGATGGCGAAATTATAAATCAATCAGTAGCTCCAAATGGGGATCGCTATAAGATTTCGATTGATAATAAAGAAAGAAAAAGAGTTTTATTAACTTGTCAATTGATATGCATTAGCCCTGATGGGACAAAACAAATAATGCAAAAAAAAGATATTGATATTAATCCAGCAGTAATATTTCATGATCAATAAATGTCGAGCAGCCATCCCTCTGCTCGGGGATGATAAAGCAAATTTTTTACCCCTGCCACACAAGGACACGGGTCATTACAGGGCTGTCCCATTAAAAATTTTGCATTAAGATAAGGTCAAGGGTGGAATTGCCCCACCCTGCTTTTTTCTGAAGTCGCTTGAGGCTCATATCTTTGAATAGCTTTTTAGCATTTTGTAATAGGTTAAGAATGATATGTCGAACCATAGCCATATTTTCTGGTGCATGATCTTTTCGAATGCGTGAATTGTCTTCACCGAGCGTGACATCTAAAACCCAGTGCAAGCTATTCTCAATGGCCCAATGACTTCGAATTGCTTCAGAAATCTCCTTGGCATTAGCATATTTTATTGGTTCTTCATCTAGGATCATATATGTCCAGAATCTTCAAAGGTCACTTCTTGGATATTGGGGATTGTTTCCATGCACCAATCCCTTTGTCGTTTTGGGTGTGCAAGAAGTTGATAACAGCACATGTAGTGCACTACGAACAATCGGTAACTTTGGAGTCAATAAAAAGCCAGGGTCACGATCAATCATTAATGACATATAAATATTACTTTTAGGAAACCACATGACTATGGCCTTATAGCCTTGCGTACTGCCATTATGCCACCATGCTGTGCCAATTTCTGATGATCCAGTCGCTGATTGACTAATGCCTAAACCATAACGTGTCTCAATTTGCCAAGCGTTTAAGTGTGATGCCGATCTGCCAGCAATACAACCGTGTTCTTTAGAGGTATGTTCATATACCAACGACATCATTTGAGCAAGTTGTTGCTTGGGTAAAATCTGATTTTGAAATAAGCTCTTCCACCAAACTACTAAGTCTTCAGTGGTGGATACAAACGCACCTGCTGTATAAGCCCATGACATGTTGTTAGTCGTCACATCAATATCATCCGTATCATAACCATGTGCCATACGTGCTATTTCTGCTGGAGAATATAGGCTAGGCAAATAAAAAGTATTAGGTAAATGCAACATTTGATTTTCACGTAAATAATAATTGATTGTATTACTGGCAGATTGGTTAGTGATTGCTTCGATAATCATCCCTGCTAATACATAATTAGTGTTGGAATATTTCCACCCTTTACCTGGAGAAAAATAAGCCGGATAAGCGCTAGCCATGTAAACCATTTCAGCAGGAGAAATTTGGGCTTTTGGATTATCCTCACGTATCAATTTAAATTTTGCTGTTTTTGTGTAATCAAAAATACCGCTCGTGTGATTAAGCAATTCACGAATTGTCACTCTATTCCATTTTGGATATTGAGGCAAATATCGAGTAATAGGATCATCAAGATGAATTTTTCCTTGAGCAGCGAGCTGTAAAATTATCATTGAAGTAAAAGATTTGCTAATACTACCCGCTTGGAATAAGGTGCTGCCAGTAATAGTTTGTGAACCACCAAGAGTTGTTGTCCCACTAACAAAAGTAATGGGTTTATAACCGGGCATGGAAATGCTTAATGCTGCCGCTGGAGTACGTAACCGCGCCCGCCAACAGTTCAACAAACTTTGAATTTGTCGAGCCTGAGTGGGTGTCATATTAGCCAATGCGGGCACAGTCACTAGCAGAAAAAACAAAGTGATCATTACGCCGGAAAAAAGCATCTTAAAACGATAAATTTTCTTTCGCATACCTAACCCTTAAAAATAATGTAACTTTACAGCAGTGTTCCGCACAATATTAATTATGATTACAGAGTTTATCATTGCTCTCAATTATCACAACCACAAAAAATATTATCTGACAGGTTTTTTAGACTGCTGATAAATTACATTCGTTCAGAAAGGATTCTCTTATTTAATCAGACAAAGAAAAACAGGTTACAAACAATTGAAATCCCTCTAGATCTAAAGAAATAATTCTTAATCGCTTGCTTCTTAATTCAATCATCTTTTCTTCTTTTTTATAAACTGTAAAAATTCTATGGGCGCGTCATTGATCAAAACAAACGCGACGATAACACCCTCATAAGGACTATTGGGCGCTACAATAACCTCATAACCTTTTATGGCTTCATCAATGTCATCCACTTCAAATGCAACATGAGGTAATTTTTTTACAACATCAGGAAGCTTGCATTTTGATCCATAGCGCATCCATTCAATATTGAATTCATTTTTCTGATATCCGACATGATACACATCGTAATCAGCTAGATAGTTTTCATTTTTTAACTTCTTAGTTGTTGGTATGCCAATATGGTTATACCTATATTTCTGATTATCCATTTGTTTCTCTACCCAAAACACAACTGACTCTCTTTTTTCGGTGGCGCACTAACTCGATGCCAGGAAAATCTAATGCTAATAATTGCTGTTTAAAACCATCCAGAACCTGGCCGCTGAAAAACATCGTCACATTAAAGCACTCCTAAATTTACATCGTACAAATAGCTTCCGTTTGTGCAAATAGCGCGGGTGCACCACCCGTGTGCCAAAACAAAATTGTTTCGTTTGTAGAAAAATGTTTAGATCGAATCAAATCGAGTAAGCCACCGAAAGCTCTACCCGTATAAATGGGATCCAATAAAATACCTTCTTTTTCAGCCAGCAGATGAATCGCTTCTCGTTCTAGGTCGCCAACGATGGCATAGCCCTCGCCCAAATAATCATAGTTAACCGAAAAATCTCGTGGCGCGAATTGTTTTTTAATATTGAGCTTTTCTACTGTCTTATTACTCAACCTTGCTAAATGTTCTTCATAAATGTTTCCGAACTGACTGACTGGCGCAATATCAATGCCCAGAATTTTCCCTTGAAAATGAGTTAACGCAGAACCCAACACCATGCCAGCCTGTGTGCCGCCAGAACAAGACGCAAAAACGATATGATCAATCGAAAGATGCTGCGTTTGCATTTGCTCTTGTAGCTCTTGCATCGCGTAAACATAACCCAGCGATCCTAATGCATTCGATGCGCCAATGGGAATTATATAAGGCTGATACCCTTCACTGCGTAATACGTCCGCCAACCGCTCCAATTCCTGTTCGGTCGCTGAAGCAGACTGCCAATGCAACTGTGCTTTAAATAAATGATCTAAAAAGAAATTGCCCTGTAAGCGTTCGGGTTTTTTACCCGCTAAAATTAACTCACAACGCAGTCCTGCCGCGCAAGCTGCTGCAGCGGTCTGTCGACAATGATTCGATTGAGCAGCGCCTGTCGTCAACAAAGTATCCGCGCCTTGTCGAATCGCCTCTGCAACAACAAACTCGAGTTTTCTTGTTTTATTGCCACCAAAAGCCAAACCTGTCTGATCATCGCGTTTGATTAAAATTCTCGGGCCACCTAATAGCGCTGAAAGATTTTTTAATTCATGAATAGGCGTCGGCAAAAATGCCAATGGAAAACGAGCGGGTAAATGTTGCATAAATTCTCCTTATTGACCCTTTATGGGGATGTGATCGTCAACGCCTTTCTCGGGCAAATAGCGACGCATTCTCCGCATCGAATACAATCACGATCCGTTAATAGGCCTTGCGGGGTCTCTTGCAAAATAGAAATTTGCATCGGGCAAACACGCTCACATTTTCCGCATAAAATACAGCGTGGCCGATCCAGCTGAAGAGGATCTTTATCACCGCCAATCGCATTCGATAACGTACCGATCGGACAAAAAGTACACCAACCCCGATGATGAATGAAAATGGCTAATATCACGCCAATCATCGTTGTAATTAAACACATCTGCCAAAACACCAAACCCGTATGCGTCCATGACAAGGGTTGATCGAATAACCTAAACGCCATAAAAGTCATCAATCCAACAACCACAGCCCATCGAAAATAAAGATTTTTTAAAAAAGCAGGAATGGGTTTTTTCGGGCTGACGCGTAACAACAGCCGATCGCAAAAAGCGCCACGAGGACATAAATGCCCACAGACATAGCGTCCTTTAAAAAAACTGCCGACAATACCGAGCAACATCACAATTGGCACTAAAAATCCTAATAAAGGAAATTTCCATGCGAGCCCTAAAATGATTAACGCAATTGGCACAAGTAGCCATTGGATCACTCGTCGCCGATTAACTTGTTTCATTATTTTCATTGTATCGCCTTAATTAAAAACCACGATTTAATGCGGTCATCCCGCGCTTTATATTCATCATCGCAAAGCGCAGCCAAAACAATCCAGTCCACCGTCATTGCGAGGTAGTCTGTCCTCCTCAATCCTCACTCAACCTTCGAAAACGCTGCTTTAATTTGTTCCCAACTAAACCCGCGATATTGCAAAAAACGAGATTGTTTAGCGCGTGCTGCAAAATCTTTTGGCACAGTCTCGCCGAATTTTCGAGCTCGCAATTCACGCGCTAACGCAAACCAATCATAATTTCCCGCTTCAAAACAGATTTCTATAATCGTGTCTGATACGCCTTTATCTCGAAGCGCTTGTTGAATTTTCAATGGGCCTTGACCCCGATGCGCATAACTGCGAATGTAAATTTCTGCAAAACGCTCATCGCTTTGCAATCCGTCCGCCTGCAATTCATCGAGCAATACATCCACCCTCTCTCGATCAAAGCCCCGTTGAATTAGCTTATGACAAAGTTCATGGCGAGCATATTCCCGATCAGACAATAATTTCCATGCGATTTGTTTGGCCTGTGCAAGATCGTTTGTCATTCGAGTGGAATCCAACTCTGTGTCATCCCGCGGCTTGACCACGGGATCCAGAACATAAAATGCCTCATCTAACTTCCAGCAATCCCATTTGATTCTGGATTGCTTCGTCGCTTACGCTTCTCACAATGACGGTTGCTAGCAATTTCTTCTCTTATTCGGCTGAATCTTCCGCCTTGCTATCAATCACCACCGGCGTACTCAATAATTTTTCTCGAATAAGCGCTTCGAGTTCTTGCGCAATTTTTGGATTGTCTTTCAAATACTGCCTGGCATTATCTTTGCCTTGTCCGATTTTTTCTCCTTTATACGAATACCAAGCACCAGACTTTTCGACCAATCCACATTTCACACCCAACTCGACCATTTCGCCTTCTCGAGAAATCCCATGATCGTATAAAATATCAAACTCCGCTTGCTTGAATGGCGGTGCGACTTTGTTTTTCACGACTTTTACCCGTGTTTCGCTGCCGATAACATCCTCACCCTTCTTGATAGAACCCGTGCGACGAATATCCAAACGTACCGATGCATAAAATTTTAATGCATTACCCCCCGTCGTCGTTTCGGGATTACCAAACATCACCCCAATTTTCATACGGATTTGGTTAATAAAAATAACGAGCGTATTGGATCGCTTAATGTTCGCCGTCAACTTTCGCAGCGCTTGCGACATCAATCGGGCTTGTAAGCCCATATGTGAATCGCCCATTTCGCCTTCGATTTCCGCTTTCGGCGTTAACGCCGCAACAGAATCAACGACAACCATCTCAACCGCACCCGATCGCACTAACATGTCAGCAATTTCCAGCGCCTGTTCGCCATTATCCGGCTGGGAAACCAACAATTGCCCGACATTGACACCCAATTTTTCCGCATACAATGGATCAAGCGCATGTTCCGCATCAATAAACGCTGCTGTGCCTCCCGCTTTTTGACACTGCGCAATCGCATGCAAGGTTAGTGTCGTTTTACCCGACGATTCCGGCCCGTAAATTTCAACCACACGACCACGTGGAAAGCCGCCTACCCCTAACGCTAAATCCAACCCCAGCGAACCCGTTGAAACAACATCAATCCCTTTGGCGATCGCCGTATCGCTCATACGCATGACCGAGCCTTTCCCAAATTGTTTTTCAATTTGACTTAACGCAGCCGACAGTGCTTTTTGTTTATCAGCATCCATAGTGACCTCTCTTGTAAAAATGATTTATGTAAGACAATGTGAACAATGAACCGCGTCTTGCTTCCCGCTTAATTCGCTGATGAATTAAACTGATCAATTCAGGTTCCTCCATCAAAAAACGCTGTATTTTCGCGCCTTTCGTTTCCGTTTAATCGGATCGATTATTTCACAAATCGCTATTGAGCGCTAAGAAAATTTCAGCATGCTGACCCTTTTAATCCAGGATCCTCGATAACAAATTTTCCAATGCAAATCGCACCGCTTGCTCACGCACCGATTCACGGTCGCCGATAAATAATTGTGACATTACTTGTGTGGAGGATTGCCTAAACGCAAAGCCAAAAAAAACCGTTCCAACGGGCTTGTCGATCGTCCCGCCCGCTGGCCCTGCGAACCCCGTGATCGAAACCGCTATATTCGCGTGACTGTGTTTTAGCGCGCCTTCTGCCATCGCTTGTGCGACTTCTGCGCTCACAACACCATAACATTGAATCATTTCGGCTGGCACCCCTAATATTTCTTGTTTAGATTCACGACTATAAGTCACAAACCCTCGTTCAAACCACTTAGAACAACCAGCGATACTCGTAATCACTTGCGCTAAAAATCCCCCCGTACACGATTCTGCCGTCACTAGTTTCCACGATTTTTTTTGCAATGCCTCACCAACAGCCATCGAAAGTTTATAAAAATCTGTTAACATAGATCCTCGTTAAAAAATCGCATATGAATTAACATGATACAAGAACATCCCAATTTCTCCAACCACACGCCGATGATGCAACAATACCTACGCATTAAATCGCAACACAAAAACACCCTTGTGTTTTATCGCATGGGTGATTTTTATGAATTATTTTTCGACGATGCCAAGCGTGCGGCTAAATTACTAAATATTACATTAACCAAACGCGGACAATCAGCGGGACAACCAATCCCAATGGCCGGCGTGCCGGTTCATGCAGTCGAAGCTTATCTGGGCAAACTCATTAAATTGGGTGAGTCAGTCGTCTTATGCGAACAAACGAGCGATCCTGCCGCAAGCAAAGGTTTGGTCGAACGTGAAGTCATGCGCATTATTACGCCTGGCACGGTAAGCGACGATGCGCTCCTCGACGAAAAAAAAGACAATGTGTTAATGGCTGTTTTCCAGCAACAATCCACTTTCGGTATCGCCACGTTAGATGTCACTACCAGTCGATTTCGACTCATTCAAGTCGATGGAAAAGAGGCTTTATTCAGTGAATTAGAACGCATCAAACCCGTCGAGTTATTGTTAAGCGAATCATGCGATGAAATCGATTTTTCCTCTTTTTGTCGCAGCATTCAAAAGCGCCCGCTATGGGATTTCGAATTCAATAGCAGCGTTCAGCAACTCACCCAACAGTTTCAAACGAAAGATTTATCGGGCTTTGGTTGTGAAGCCTATCCGATCGCTTTATGCGCCGCCGGCGCCTTGTTGCAGTACGTCAAAGACACGCAACGCACCGCCCTCCCTCACATTCGCGCCCTACAAGTCGAATGTCGAGAAGATGGCGTTATTTTAGATGCGGCGACACGTCGCAATTTAGAAATCACGGTGAACCTTCAAGGAACGACTGATCACACCTTAGCCGATGTATTCGATTACACGAAAACCCCGATGGGCAGCCGATTATTAAAACAATGGCTCCATCGCCCCCTGCGCGATTTACCCCTTTTAAAAATGCGCCAGCTCGCAATTCAAACATTGTTAGAATTGCGCACTTATACACCCCTATCCGAAACGCTGAAAAATATCGGCGACATCGAACGCATTCTTTCACGCATTGCATTAAAATCCGCACGCCCGCGCGATTTAGTACAATTACGCGAAACGCTCGAACAATTACCTGCCATTCAAACATTGATCCAATCAATTGACGTGCAACCGATTCAAACATTATCAAAAAACATCCAAGCATTTCCCGAATTATTAGCGCTTTTAAAGCAAGCAATTATCGAATCACCGCCGATGATTATTCGCGATGGCGGTGTGATTGCAACTGGCTATGATGCCGAGCTCGATGAATTGCGCGCGCTTAGTCAAAATGCCGGCGATTATCTCGTTCAAATGGAAATAGCGGAAAAAGCCCGCACAAACATTTCGACCTTAAAAGTCGGTTTTAATCGCATTCACGGTTATTACATCGAGATTTCCCGCGGCCAAGCCGAGCAGGCACCCGCCCATTATATGCGCCGACAAACGTTAAAAAATGCCGAGCGATATATCACGCCCGAGCTCAAAGCCTTCGAAGATAAAGTGCTAAGCGCTCAATCCCGATCACTCACACGAGAAAAATATTTGTATGACGCGCTGCTCGATTTATTGATCGCCCATTTGCCGGCATTACAATTATGCGCGCAAAGTTTGGCGGAATTGGATGTACTACAAAATCTAGCGGAACGCGCCGATACGTTAAATTTAGCGCGGCCGTTGTTGTGCGACAAAGCAGGCATTCATATCGTCGAAGGACGACATCCCGTGATCGAGCAGGCGCAACAAGATCCATTCATTCCGAACGATACAATATTCGATGAAAATCGTCGCATGTTGATTATTACTGGCCCCAACATGGGCGGCAAATCAACCTACATGCGTCAAACAGCCTTGATTGTGCTGCTCGCGTATACCGGCAGTTTTGTGCCGGCGAAAGAAGCGATCATTGGCCCCATCGATAGGATTTTCACTCGCATCGGCGCATCCGATGATTTAGCCAGTGGTCGCTCGACATTTATGGTCGAGATGACAGAAACGGCGAATATTTTACATAATGCGACACAATACAGTTTAGTATTGATGGATGAGATTGGCCGCGGCACGAGCACCTTCGATGGATTATCGCTGGCATGGGCTGTGGCTGCTTTTTTGGCCACACACGTAAAAGCATTAACCTTATTTGCGACACACTATTTTGAATTGACCGCCTTGCCAGAAACGATTGCATCGGTATGCAATGTGCATCTCGATGCAATCGAACATGACGATAAAATTGTTTTTTTACATGCGGTTCAAGAAGGTCCCGCAAATCAAAGCTATGGATTGCAAGTCGCGCAATTGGCCGGCATTCCTCGAGCAGTGATTTCGGCTGCAAAACAAAAACTCATCGAGCTTGAGCGTCACAGTGTTTCTCATCAAATACATCAAAATATCTCAACACCGATACAGGCTGATCTTTTTGAAAAAGAGGATGCACAAAAAGAAATACGCGATTTCTTTAGCACTCTCGATCTCAATCATTGCACGCCACTCGACGCACTCAATCATTTGCATGAATTAGAGAAACGATTCAAAGAAAAATAGCCTGCACACTATAAACTATGGCTGCCCACCCACTTCGAGTGATGAATTATAGCAGCGTTATATTAAGCACTGCTTAACAAAAAATTTCTCACGCAAATTTTTTGAATCTTGCTATAATCATTGGCATGTTGATTGAGCCTCAAGGAATCTACATGCCTACAAACAGCACTCTACCTGATTTCTCACGTGCCCGCGTACTAATCGTCGGTGACGTCATGCTCGATCGTTATTGGTACACCCAAACAACGCGCATTTCACCTGAAGCACCGGTCCCCGTCTCCAAAGTACAGCGCGCTGAAGAACGCGCCGGTGGAGCCGGCAATGTCGCATTGAATATCGCGAGCTTGGGCGGGCAAGTCTGTTTGTTAAGTTTGGTTGGTCCTGATGAAGCGGCCAGTACGTTAGCACACTTCTTCGATGAACATCATATTCAGCATCATTTGCACGCCATTGAGCATCACCCGACCATCGTTAAATTGCGCGTATTAAGCCAACATCAACAATTGATTCGCTTGGATTTTGAGGAAAAATTTTCTGCGTCTCATGCAGCAGAATTATTAAAAATATTCGAAAGCCTATTACCGAATTATGATGCCGTAATCTTGTCGGACTATGGCAAAGGCGTTTTATCGCATCCACAAAGTTTTGTCGCCGCCGCAAAACGTTTAAATAAACCTGTTCTCATCGATCCCAAAAAAAATAACTTTGACGTCTATGCGCATGCGTCCGTCATCACACCCAATTTCAAAGAATTCGAAGCCGTCGTGGGTCCCTGTCATGATGAACAAGAAATCAAAACGAAAGCGCACGCGCTGATCGAAGCACAGGATTTATCCGCCCTGCTCGTCACACGCGGGGAACACGGCATGTCGCTCTTTCGCCCGAATCAGCCAGATATTCACGTACCCACCCAAGCGCAAGAGGTATTTGATGTCACGGGCGCTGGCGATACCGTCATTGCTGTGCTTGCTGTGACAATAGCAGCGGGTTTGGAATACCCTCAAGCGATGCGCTTGGCAAATGCAGCCGCCGGCATTGTTGTATCAAAATTAGGCGCTGCGACTGTCAATCCTGCCGAATTACGTCGTGCACTTCATCCCTCGCACGAAGGCGGTATTTTGACTGAAGATGAATTAATGGTGGCCATTGAAGATGCCCACGCACAAGGAGAAACGGTCGTCATGACGAATGGCTGCTTTGACATTTTACATGCTGGGCATATTCATTATTTAACGCAAGCTAAAGCACTGGGAGATCGCCTGATCATTGCCGTCAATGACGATGACTCGGTACGTCGACTCAAAGGCACCGAACGGCCCATCAACCCGATCGAAGACCGATTAAAAGTATTAGCCGCACTCGGCGTTGTCGACTGGGTCGTGCCTTTTTCGGAAGATACTCCCGAGCGCATTATCAATAAATTATTGCCGGATATTTTAGTGAAAGGCGGCGATTGGAAAATCGAGCAAATTGCCGGCGCACAAGCAGTTTTAGCGCATGGCGGACAAGTAAAAATTTTAGGTTTTATGGAAGGTCGATCAACCACAAACGTCATTAAAAAAATGAAGGAGTAATAATTTATGATTATGGCAATTGTCACCGGGGGCGCCGGTTTTATTGGTAGCAATATTGTACGTGCACTCAATCAGCGCGGTTGTAAAAATATTTTAGTCGTCGACAATTTAAAAGACGGCCGAAAATTTAAAAATTTATTGGGCTGTGAAGTTTTAGATTATATGGATCAAGACGATTTTCTGAGCTATATCACCAATCCTGATAAAAATTTACCGAAAGTCTATGGCGATAATTGTTTCATTAAAGCGATTTTTCATGAAGGCGCCTGTTCAGCAACGACAGAATGGGATGGTCAGTACATGATGAAAAATAATTACGATTACTCAAAAGCCGTACTGCACTATTGTTTAGACCACAACATTCAATTTATCTATGCATCAAGCGCGGCGACTTATGGTGCCAACACCACCTTTAAAGAAGAATCGCAATATGAAAAACCGTTGAACATATACGGTTATTCTAAATACTTATTCGACCAATATGTGCGATCGCTCATATCGAAAAAAGCAAAAAATCAACAAATGGTTGGCTGTCGATATTTTAATGTGTATGGTCCGCGAGAATTTCATAAAGGCGACATGGCCAGCGTTGCCTTTCACCTCAATAATCAGCTCAAAGAAACCGGTATCATTAAATTATTTGAAGGTTGTGATGGCTATGAAGCGGGCGAACAGCGCCGAGATTTTGTATATGTCGATGATGTAGCCGCAACGAATATTTGGTTTTATGAACATCCACAAGTATCAGGTATATTTAATGTCGGCACAGGGAAAAGCCAATCGTTTAACGATGTAGCAAAAGCCGTTCTCAATTGGCACCAGAAAGGCGTTTTGGAATACCGGCCATTTCCAGAGCATCTTAAAGGTCGCTATCAAAGTTTTACCGAGGCTGATATTTCTAAATTGCGCGAGGTAGGCTGTGATGTCTCATTTCGAACCGTCGAGGCGGGTGTTAAAAATTATCTTGATTGGCTAGCACAGGAATCTTAACGCTCATGCGATCGCCTATTTTATACATTATTTCAGCGGCATCTGGCACAGGGAAAACGAGCCTCATTCAAGCCTTATTGCAAAAAGACGCTCAATTGAAATTCTCTATTTCACATACGACACGCAAGCCACGAGAAGGAGAGCAAGATGGCATAGACTATCATTTCATCTCCATCGAGCAATTTGAACAAATGATTAAAGATGACGCGTTTTTGGAATATGCGAACGTGTTTGGCAATTATTACGGCACATCAAAAAAACAAATTGAAAACAATCATGATGTGATTTTAGAAATCGATTGGCAAGGCGCCGATCGAATCCGTTATGCTCAATTGCATAACCCCATTGTCAGCATTTTTGTTTTACCTCCTTCTTTCGCCGCCTTAAAAAATCGTATTATGACACGCAATAAAGATCATCAAGAAGTCATTCAGAAACGCCTAGAAACGGCCGCCTCCGAAATTAGACAAGCCGCTCGCTATGATTACCTCATCATCAATGACCACTTCGACACGGCTTTACAAGAATTACAATCAATCATTCAAGCAGAGCGTTGCAAAGCCAAAGTGCAATTACCGGTTTGGTCTCAACTCATGAATGAGCTGACGCGCGAAAAAGAGCGCCATGAAATATTCTGAAAGAATCGCATGAACGAGTCTGAGTGGTGGCATGACGATTCAGCGATCCTCAAAAAATCAAATTGTAAGATATGAACGCGAATCATTTCATCGCTCAATTTCCACATAAAGCAACAGCAAAACTTTCAAAATAGAGAAGAAAAAGAATTTCGCTTTGATTTTCAGTTTTTTTATTAGTTTTTTCGCGGTATGATTGCGAATTAGAAAATTTACTCTATTCGGGAAATCTATGAGAATCGGGATCATGGGTGGAGCTTGCCACTGGACGCATTGGGGAAAGCCTTACCAAGAAATTCGTCAAGAAACACCTTACGGTGATATGGCGGATGTGATCTGTGCCGGAAAATATAACCAGCACGATGTGTTTACGCTTCAAAGGCACGGTGGCAACTATCAACTGTTGCTTGAAGAAATTCCTTGGAAAGCAAATGCTTACGGCATGTACTTGCAAAAATTAGATTTTATTATCCATCTCACGGCCTGCGGATCACTCAGAGAAACCGATCAGACTGGCGATTTGGTTTTATTTGATCAATTGATTGATTTCACTAAACGCCGGCCCACGAGCTTAGGTTTTCCTGCATTAAAAAAGGTAACCTATCTCGATTTTTCAAAACCCATTTCAGAAGATTTAATTAATTTTTCGCACCAAGTTTTTGCGCAGCACAATATAACGCATCACGTAGGCGGCACGATGCTTTCAGAAGAAGGGCCTAAGTATTCAAGCATGGCTGAATCAAAAATGTTTATTCGCTGGGGTGCCGATTTTTTGAATCATACCAGTTGCCCCGAAATATATTTTTGCAGAGAGCTTTCTATTCCTGTGCTCGCCATAGCCATGGTCAGCAATAAAATTCAAACGACTTGGGCTATTTTATCAGAAGAAATATCATCCAATATCGTTAAGTTTAAACATCTGATGCCATCAGCACTCGGTCTCTTGTTAGAACACTTGCCTGATCAATTCGAAGCGAAACAACTTGATGTCACTCCTTACAATGTTGGTGACTTTGAGTTAAGAGATAAAAACAAGTTGGGCTAAACATTTATTGTTTTTCAACTTATCAAATGGGGCTATTGAAAACTGAATTTCAACGTACAATAACCAGCGCTACGCTAACCCCATTTAATTTAAAGCTTATCCTTATACGTTGAAATTTTTATGCATCCTCTGATAAAAGAACCATTATCAGCAAATTTCAATTGATTCTTTTTAGTAGGCATATATAAAAAATCTTTATCGCTCAAGGGTATTTCAGAGGTGGGACGAATCTCCTTACCATAACGAAAAAGCTCCCCATGAAAAAACTCAAGCTTCATCGACTGAATAATTTCATGCAATCTCATATTATTAATTTTTATATTACCAAAACTATGCGCCAACGCGGATTTGATCATCATCAATTCTCGCATCTCTTCAATGATCGTTTGAACTTTTCTCACACTGGGATTGGATGAAATCATCGTAGGATATTGCATGGAATAATAAACCGGAATGTTTTTTTCCAATGAAAATCGATACGGACCCATAATCGTGGGGATCTGATTAAGACCGTATTCTTCAATATAAATTTTTTGAAATTCTGTGATGGGCCCCGCATAATCATCAACAAGAGGACGACTGCCAGACACGCCCCCTAAAAAAAGATAAATTAAATGTTTGAGCGTATCCATCGCATAAATATCGGGTTTAAACCCATCTTCCTCAAGAATAGATAATACTTTTCGCCACAATACATCGAGCACTACTTTTCTTCGCCCCAACTCGGAATGTTCAAAGCCTTTCTTGTAAAGATAATTTTCCAAATTCTCCCATGCCGGCGATTTTTTTTTGAATTTAGTTAAACCATCATCCCATGCTTTGCTTAAATACAATACTTCCGATTCCCATGGCGTCTGAAAATTAGGGCTATTATAAAGGGCTTTAAAAACATGCCATTGTTTAAAAATATTTTTAGGTTGTGCGCAATTAAGATGATAAGACTTCATTAATTTTCTATGATGACGCGTTTCAGAAATTTTAGGGATCATAAACAAAGACCTGGCGCCGGAAGAAGCTGAATAACAAGGCGTCAATCCAAAATATTCAAAAATACCCAACTCGATTCCTTTATTAGGCCCCGATAGCTCAACCGAAAAAACACGATCATCTGTTTCGAGATATATTTCGACGGGGTTTTTAGTGATCAATCCGAAAGGGACCGATCGATAACCTAATTTTTCTTTAATCTTTTGTGGCACTTCCGGATCAAACAATGGAACGCTTCGGTTCCCTATGGGAATATAGATGGCATCATCATTCAGAATAATCGTTCCATAGGGATAACGAACACGTAATAAGGTATATTGGTCAGACGGGTTGATTTCGTCTAAGATCTTAAAAAGGTCTTGATCTCCTTTGGCAGCGTATTTTCTCGCGCTCTTCCAAGTCATCTCTTCGACATGAGCGCCTAAAGTTTGATCCATATAAACACCTCCAATTACCAATCAAAATTATCGTAACATTAAAATAATGAAACGCAATAACTTTATTATACGATTTTACTCTGTGAATTTATACAGTAATTTACGTTATAAATATAACATATGATTAGCAATGCATATTTTCAATTGAGAACCCGTCTAGTTGAACATGTTTTACGCAAAGCTTACTATGCACGCAGCTTAACCAGCCTAAGCTTTTCGGGGTGCGGATAAAAACAAGAACAAATGCGGCCTCGAGAGCTAAACAGGTTGTCTGAAGCCAAAGTGAATAGGAATCGTTACCGATTCGGATACAAAAAATTTGTCATGGAGAAAACAGAATGTTTGCAAAGCAAAAACCTAGCCGAACAAAGCACGGTGATGCGATGCTCTATTCAAGATTGGCTATAGCTAATCCCAAATCACCCGTGACAAAAAATATAAGTATCATCGGTGGCGTAAGCCGTCAAGATAATATTAAAAATAATAATAACAATAATAAAAATACAGGAAGAAAAAATAATAAAAACGGATGCTAAATCAAGTTAAGGCTGTCCATCCACAAGTTGAGATAGACAGCCTATTTTTTTACACAAGGGAACATAAGGAGAATTCAAATGTTAATCCTAACCAGAAGAATTGGAGAAAGCTTAGTTATCGGTCAACGAGAAATCACGATTACGATTTTATCGCAGAAGGGCAATCAAATCAAAGTAGGCATCGAGGCCCCAAAACATATCTCAGTACACCGTGAAGAAATTTACAAACGGATTCAAGAGGAAGGCGATACAGGTGAAGCGGGGAATGATCAAGATTTTGATCAGGACCTTCAGCCAGAAAGCGAAGATTAAAGAAACATAAGGAAATATCCGTGGCAATCGATTATCTGAAATCTCTTACAAGGAGAAAATAAGACCCCGATTGCCACGACTAGATTAAGTTAGCTCATAGGATAAAAGTATATGAATGGCTTCAACGCATCAATTTCGCCTGCTCTCATCGATCAAGTGGCCCTGAATGATATGGCGGCAACCTGCAAACTAGGAGAAATTTTCTTTCAACAAAAACGCTATGGCCTTGCTAAAAGTTTATTTAGCTTTGCTAGCGCACATGATATTCAAGCGGCGAAAAACCGCCTTGTTGAAATCGAGCAACTAACAACGACTATTGACCCCATAAAATCAGAGAGCACAACGGATAAATAACAGGGAGAAAGCGATCATGGCCAAGCAGCAACGCGATACAACCGTCGTCGAAGAACATTTTTTCGAAGCCATAGCTACAGAACGGAAAGAAGTAACCGAAAAAAAATATGCCTCCAGTGATCCGACTCAGCTCTACCTGAAAGAGATTGGTTATGCCAATTTGCTCACCGCTGAAGAAGAAACCTATTATGGCCGATTAGCGCTACAAGGCGATGAAAAAGCCAGAAACAAGATGATTGAATCTAATTTAAGATTAGTCGTTAAAATCGCCAAACAATATCGTCATCGGGGCTTGAAATTTCTCGATCTCATCGAAGAAGGCAATCTCGGCCTGATGCATGCAGTGGAAAAATTCGATCCCGAACGCGGTTTCAGATTTTCGACTTATGCAACTTGGTGGATCAAACAAACAATCGAACGCGCTATCATGAATCAAAGCCGCACGATCAGAATGCCCATCCATGTCATTAAAGAACTCAATATTTATTTGAGAGCAGCCAAACAATTGCATCAAAGTTTGGGACGCGAGCCCACAACGGAAGAGATCGCCCAAAAAGTTGATCGTTCCTATGAAGAAGTCAGAGCTGTATTGCAAGCGAATGACCAAGTCATTTCTTATGATAAGACATTAAACGATGGGGAACAGACGTTATTAGACACATTAAGTGATAGTCATCAGCAAAACCCTGAATCCAAAACAATACGAGAAAATCTCAAGCTTAAACTAAAAGATTGGATGCAAGAATTAAGCGTCAAACATCGCTCCATTCTCGAACAGCGCTTCGGCCTGGGCTCATACGCCTATGCCACTGAGAGCAAAGAGTCTTTTGAACGCGTCGGATCTCATCTGGGACTTTCTCGAGAACGGGCCAGGCAACTTCAAAACGAAGCGCTTCGTCAATTACGTAGAGTCATGGAAAAACATGGAATTTCGGGCGATATTTTGGAAGGATAGCGGCCTGCTTAAACCTTCGAAAAAATCTTCAAAAAAACATAAGGGAATACTCATCCCCTTACTGATTACGCGAATACCTGGGAATTTCTATCGTTAAATCCTGCTGGCCCACCTGAACATTGCAACTTAAGCGTGAATCGGTTTCCAATCCCCAAACATGGTCCAGCACTTCTTCCTCCGCTGACGCAGGCAAGGTGACGGAGTCATATCCCTTTCTTAGATAAACATGGCAAGTACCGCAAGCCCCTTGAAATTCACACGCATGCTCTATTGCGATCCCTTGCTGCAATAAACAAGCAAGCAAATTCGCTCCCGGATGAGTTTCAAATTGCGCACCTTCTGGGCATAGCAACGGATGTGGCAAAACAGTAATTTTAGGCATTTTACGAATGATCACTCTTTTGAACTTGTTTATTACGATAATCCTGAATAGCTAGTTGAATCGCCTCTTCCGCCACAATCGAACAATGAATTTTGTTCGGGGGCAATGTAAGCTCATCAGCCAGATCTTTATTTTTAATTGTCAGCGCTTCGTCCAATGTTTTACCTTTGAGTTTTTCAGTCGCTAAAGAACTTGCCGCAATTGCCGAACCACATCCGTAAGTTTTAAACTTTGCATCTTCGATAAGACCCGTTGCACTGACTTTAATTTGTAGCCGCAAAACATCCCCGCACGAGGGTGCGCCGACAATGCCAGTTCCAACAGATGGATCATTTTCATCCAACGAGCCGACATTGCGAGGGTGCTCATAATGTTCCATCACTTCTTTACTGTATTGCATCATAAACTTCATTCTCCTGAATTTAATATTTCACATTCAACATGAGAGAGAAACGTTCTTGCCCCATCGCGAAACGATTTCTTAGCTCGCGCCAAAAGACGCTTACCATTATAATCCACAAATTGCGTGAAAAATCCATTTTTTAACGCTGGCCCCATTGATAATTCTCCACATCAATTCCTTTTTGATGCATTTCCCAGAGCAGTGACATCTCTCGCAACCGCGCCACACCTTTCTCTACCACCTCAAGGGTATAATCAATTTCTTCAACCGTTGTAAATCGTCCGAATGAAAAGCGAATGGAGCTGTGAGCCAATTCATCATTTAACCCTAAAGCACGCAATACATAAGAAGGCTCTAAACTCGCCGAAGTACAGGCAGAGCCACTCGAGATAGCGATATTTTTAAGCGTCAACATCAGCGACTCACCTTCAATATAATTAAAGCTAATATTTAAAATAGTCGGCACGCTGTGCTCTAAATCCGTATTCACACGAATCGCTGGAATAGCTTGAAGTCCATTAACCAAGCGGTCGCGTAGCGCTTGGATTTTCGGCATATAGTCCTTCATTTCCATGCGCGCCAAGTAAAACGCCTCGCCTATACCAACAATCTGATGTGTCGGCAATGTGCCTGATCGCATACCGCGTTCATGCCCACCCCCATGCATTTGGGCTTCGAGTCGAATGCGTGGTTGCTGACGAACATATAAGGCGCCAATGCCTTTGGGCCCGTAAATTTTGTGCGCGGAAAACGACATGAGGTCAACTGGCAGCGTTTTTAAATCGATGGGGAGTTTTCCCGCACTTTGCGCTGCATCGACATGAAAAATAATGCCCTGGGATCGGGCCAATGAACCAATCGCCGCTAAATCTTGAATGATTCCAATTTCATTGTTCACGTGCATGATGGAAATTAAAATCGTGTCTGGCCGAATCGCCGCTGCTAATTTATTCAAATCGATTTGACCCTGGGGTTCTGGCATTAAATACGTCACTTCAAACCCTTCTCTTTCCAGCTGACGACACGTATCTAAAACCGCTTTATGCTCCGTTTTAGAGGTAATAATATGTTTGCCTTTGCGCTGATAAAAATGGGCAGCACCTTTAATCGCCAGATTATCCGATTCCGTTGCGCCCGAAGTAAAAATAATCTCTTTAGGATCAACATTAACTAAGTCGGCGATTTGTTGACGCGCCTGCTCGACGGCTTCCGCGGCTTGCCAACCAAAAACGTGAGATCGAGAAGCCGGATTCCCAAAAACTCCCTCTTTCGTTAAATAGCGTGCCATTTTTTCCGCGACGCGGGGATCGACTGGCGCTGTTGCGGCATAGTCTAAATAAATGGGTAATTGCATAGATTCTCCCTCAGCATCAACCAGACAATAAAAATGAACTACTGATAGTTTACGATATTTTTCTCCTAAAGCAATGGACAATCAAGATCAGAACAACAAGGATTTGAATTGAGGTATGGTCACATCACCCTCAAAGGATCATCGAACAAAATAAATGGCCTGTATAGATTCCCTCTTCCTTAAAGATAACAAAACGTCAAAGCATCGCTTTTAGACACTAAAATATAAAAAATTTTGTCTCTCTGGCATCTCCTTCGCTCAATCATCTTCTCTTTCCTTGCGCAAGATCAAATCTTTGATATGCTATGCAAAATATTATTAGGTAAATTTTATGGCCCTACATCCTTTCGTCACAACTGCCGTCAAAGCAGCCAGAAATGCCGGCAATGCGATTATGCGTGGTTACACTCGCCCCGACTTGATACGCGTTCAAAAGAAAGGACACAAAGATTTCGTCACGGATATTGATCGTTTGTCGGAAGAAACCATCATTCACACCTTACAAACAGCCTACCCTAATCACTGTTTTTTAAGTGAAGAGGCCGGAAAACTAGGCCTGTCTAGCGATTATCAGTGGATCATTGATCCTCTCGACGGCACGGTTAATTTTATTCACGGATTTCCTCATTTTTGCGTTTCCATTGCATTAAGCTATCGCGGACGCATTGAACACGCCGTTATTTATGATCCCGTTCGCGATGATTTATTTACTGCTTCACGGGGGGAAGGCGCACAACGAAGTAACCGTCGAATTCGCGCCAGTGGACGACATCTCATGGAAGATTGTTTAATTGGAACAGGAACACCTTCACCCGCTGAGCCGGAGTGGCACGAGAGTTATTATCAATCTTATCATGCTATTTCAAAAGAATGCTTAGCCATACGACGCAGCGGCTCTTCTGCGCTCGATTTGGTCTATGTGGCGGCCGGTATTTTGGATGGCTACTGGAAATTAGGATTAAAAATTTGGGATTTGGCTGCCGCGTCATTAATCATTCGAGAAGCGGGTGGATTGATCAGCGACTTCCAAGGCAGTGAAGATTATTTCAAACAGGGACACGTTGTGGCCGCTAATCCGAAATTCTTCAAACCGTTTCTCAAGAAAATACAACCGTTTTTTCATTCAGCAAAAGGAAGCGCTTATCATGAACAACACACTGGCCACGACACTTAAGTCGCTCACGGCAAAGGGAAAAGGACTCCTCGCTGCCGACGAAAGCTCAAAAACCATTGAAAAACGTTTTGCGGCCGTGCAAGTCGATTGCACGGAAGAAAATCGCCGCGCTTATCGAGAGCTATTATTTACGACGCCTGACTTAGAAAAACAGGTGAGTGGCGTTATTTTATTTGAAGAAACGCTCCTACAAAAAACGGCGCAAGGCGTGCCTTTTCCTGTTTATCTCGCTCAAAAAGGTATTATCCCCGGCATTAAAGTCGACAAAGGGCTCGTTCCTTTTGAAAGCTCATCCGAAGAACAAATTACGCAAGGTCTTGACGGACTACCAGAACGTTTAGCGGAATATAAAAAGCAAGGCGCCCAATTTGCCAAATGGCGCGCTGTTTACCCAATTTCTGGAACAAATCCTTCTCGGATCTTAATCAAAACCCACGCAATGTTACTGGCACGCTATGCAAAAATTTGTCAAAATTTATCGATCATTCCTATCGTCGAGCCTGAAGTGTTAATGGATGGCGATCACACAATCGAACAATGCGCTGAAGTCACCGAAAAAGTACAACGCGCTGTATTTAAGGCACTGTTTCAATATAACGTGCAATGCGAATACATACTGCTCAAACCCAACATGGTCATCGCAGGAAAATCTTGCCCCTCACAAGCCACCGTCGATCAAGCGGCCAAAATGACTGTACGCATTTTAAGAAGAACCGTTCCGGCCGCTGTACCCAGCATTAATTTTTTATCAGGTGGTCAATCAGATAAAACAGCAACTGCACACCTCAATCGCATCAATCAACAAGGCAACCAACCTTGGTCACTCAGCTTTTCTTATGCGCGCGCCTTGCAAGAAGCTTGCTTGAAAACATGGAAAGGCAAACCAGAAAATATCGCAGCGGCTCAACAAGCTTTATTAAAGCGTGCTCAATTAAATAGCGCCGCCAGTTTAGGACAATACAACGAATCGATGGAATCCTAATTCATGGCGCGTTCATTAACCAGCAACGCCCTATTTGAAACGTTCGATGGGAAATTTCTCCATCTACTCATTTCCATTTTTGTTGTTTTATTATTATATGGCATCTTGGCTAACGTGCACATGGGTCGAATCATTGTCGAACTGTCGTTTTCTTTGATGCTCTTACTCAGCGTCCGAGCGATTCGTGGAAAAAAAAATATTGTTTTTACGGCCATCATTTTGTTTTGCTTGGTTGTGATTTTACGATGGTCCGCAGAATTTTCTAATCGTAACTTTTTATTACTTTGCAGCAATATTTTGACCGCCATCAACTTATTCGTCATCGTTGCCGCGATTTTAAAAAACATTTTGACTGTCAATGATGTAATGATTAACGATGTTTATGGCGCTATTTGCGTTTATTTGTTAATTGGCATTATTTTTGCATTCATTTTTTACAGCAGCCAAATGATTGACCCTCAATCATTTTTTTATCTGCGAAACATACCCAGTAGTCACGCTTTAGCGTTACCCGAATTTATTTACCTTAGTTTTATCACATTAACCTCGGTCGGATTTGGAGATATTTCTCCCGTCAGTACGATGGCAAAAACGTTAACGTACATGGAAGCTGTTATCGGGCAAATTTATGTGATCGTCTTGATTGCGCGTATCGTTTCACTCTATGTCTCGAATGTCGCTAATAAAAGAAAACCGCCACCGCCACATCATCAACATATAAGGCACAACCGCGAAAATCCATCGACCATTACAACGTCGGCGCGGTATTAAATGAAAAGCCTAGGCCAACTGCACTAATACGATGGTTATATTCAATCAAGCTTTGACCATAACCCGTAAAGTATTGCGCATAGAGTCGAATCTGTTGCGTTAACGGGTATGACCAAGTCAGTTGGTTAGCCATTCGACGAAATCCACTTTCGACGTCATTACGTGATTCCAACATGAGCTGTTGTTGATGCGCGAAATTATACGCAACAAACCAGGATCCATGCCCTAAATAATTGGTAATATCTCGATTATGTTTTGTCATAGAAGCGCCCGGAATAACCCACCAAGGCTTCACACCCACTTCCCAATCCTCATTGCGATCAAAGATAGCTTGTGCATAAACACGGTTCCAAGAGCGCTCCAACTCCCCACCTCTTCCATTCGATTGATGTACAACACCGCTATTAATTGTGCTGATCTGCCAATCATGGCTCAATAAATGATCCACATCATAACTAAAAAATAATTCTGGTTCATAATTGCTTTCGCGAAAAAAAGGTGAACCGGTATAGGCTTGCCAAAAAGATAACTGGGTATAAGCGCCATAGAAAGTAAAAGGCGCATTAAACATATTGGCCCAAATCGGAACCTTTAAACTAAATTGAAATTTAAATTCGATACGCTTGATGTTGTTATTATCTGATGTACTGCCTTTATAAAATGGATCCTTTGATTCAAAATAAGCGGGTAACACATAGGATTCCTTATAGAAACTGATCGGCATGATATTTTTTTCTTTCCAATACGGAAACCATTCCGACAACGGACTGTTGAGCTTATTTTGCAACCCAACAGTATTAGAAGAATCGGCCCATACAGCGGTACTCAATCCAACAAATGCCAGGATGAAAGTGAAAATAAATAATCGTATTCGCATGATATTTTATGTGTTTTTTAAGTCTAATTAAAATTGCGCGCTATTCTAACGGTTACCCCATGAAACGCAATATGCTTCTGATAAGAATTGAGAGATTAAGCGCCATTTCATCACTCAATCCTTGACACTTCTTGCATTCCAATCGTTCAAGTGAGATTATTACGCACAATTTGAGGGTGCTCCCATCGTGTAAGATAAAAAATGCCGGCATGGAACACAGACAAAAGATAAAAAAATCGCATTGCTTGAGACGGGTGGTCAGCAAGCCCGATGCGTAATCAATGATAGACAAAAACCATGGCACTACGATTAGCCACATTATCCATCGCGATAATTTTTCTTTCAGGGCTTTTACCTCTGCTCTTTTCGTGTGCGTATCAAAAATTATTTTCTCGACTCAATGCCGGTTTGTTAATGCTCGGCAGTCTTTGCGCATTGGTAGCCGGTTGTCTCGCTTTGCTCAACGCCGCACCTGAATACTCTCAAACAATTCCATTATCTGTTTTGCCCATGTTATCGCTACAACTAAAACTCGATACACTTTCCGGCTATTTCTTTTTTATTGTCGGTTTAGTGGGTTTTGCCGTTGCTATTTATTTGCCGGCTTATATCCAATCCATTCCGCATAAAAAATATTTATGTTTCTTCACCGCTATATTTATGAGCAGCATGCTACTCGTTCTGCTCGCCAACAATGTCTTTATTTTCTTATTGGCTTGGGAATTGATGTCATTATCAAGTTATTTTCTCGTCGCGCATGAACATGAGCATGAAACGAATCGCCAAGCCGCTTTTATTTATTTATTGATGGCGCAAATGAGTGGGATTTGCATTCTGATCAGTTTTGGATTGTTGGCGAAATGGAGCGGGAACTTGAATTTTAACACATTCACTCATCTTCATCTTTCGCCGACATGGACAAGCGTTATTTTTATTTTAGGCTTATGGGGATTTGGGACAAAAGCGGGGCTCGTGCCACTTCATGCTTGGCTACCTAAAGCCCATCCCGTTGCGCCCTCACCGATTTCTGCTTTGATGTCGGGCGTTATGTTAAAAATTGCAGTGTATGGTTTTATTCGGCTAAGTTTTTACTTTTTAACAATCGGCAATCTCTGGCCATTGGGCGGCGTTGTTTTATTCATCGGCACGATTTCTGCTTTGATCGGCGTGCTGTATGCAATCATGCAGCATGACGTCAAATGTCTGCTCGCCTATCATTCAGTCGAAAATATTGGCATTATTTTTATTGGTTTAGGATTGTCGCTTATTTTTCAAGCGACGAACCATCCACTTTTAGCAGCACTGGGTTTGTTGGCTGCGCTTTATCATTGTTTAAATCATGCGTTATTTAAAAGCCTCTTATTTTTAGGCGCGGGTAGTGTAATTCAGCAAACACATGAACATGATTTAGAACACATGGGGGGGCTCATTCATAAAATGCCTCGCACGGCTTTTTATTTTTTAATCGGCTGTTTAAGCATTTCGGCCTTACCGCCTTTCAATGGATTTGTGTCGGAATGGTTAACCTTTCAAACCGCTTTGCAATCTTCGTTATTAGCGAATGGATTATTGCGCATCTTAATTCCCTTAGCGGCCGCCATTTTAGCCTTAACGGGCATTCTTGCTGCTACTTGTTTTGTCAAAACGTATGGGATGATTTTTTTAGGTAAAGCACGTAGCATCTCTATGCACACGGCGCATGAGGCGCCACGTGCGATGCGCTTATCGATGGCCTTACTGGCGTCGTGTTGTTTGTTTTTTGGATTATTTCCGTCATTCACGCTCGCGCATCTGAATACGATTGCAGAGCAAAGCATCGGTTATGCCTTGCCCGCCTCCGGGAATTGGTTATGGTTAACACCGATTTCCGTACAACAAACGGCCTATTCGGGACTTGGTGTTTTTATCGCCTTACTTTTCATCACAAGCCTCGTTTATTTTTGGTGGCATCCCAGAAAATATAAATTAGTTTCCCCTTGGGATTGCGGTTTTGGTGGATTAACCGAACGCATGCAATACACTGGCACCGCTTTTGCCATGCCAATCCGCCGAATTTTTCAGGCTTTTTGGAAAATCACTGAAACACAAGAGCGCAGACCCTCGCTTCATCAACCTTATCAAACACAATCCGTACATTACGCATTGCATACTGACGATTGGTCGTGGGAATGGTTTTATAAACCTTGGCGAATCGGCATAAAAACGATCAGCCAACATATCGCTAAATGGCAAAGCGGCCACTTACGCCTTTATTTAACCTATATGTTTGTGACTTTGATTATTTTACTGTGGTTAGTCTCATGATGAATCGCCTATTATACAGTTTACTACAAACGGGATTATTCGTTTTCATCGCGCCGCTCTTTGTTGGCATCGTGAAAATGTTCAAATGCTGGCTGCAAAATCGCAGTGCGCCTTCTGTCTTTCAGTGTTATCGCGATTTGAGAAAATTATTTCATAAACAAACGATCCTGGCACATCACGCCTCTTGGATTTTTCGATTTGCACCGTATTTGATTTTCAGCATCACTGCGTTGATCGCCTCGGCAATTCCCTTTATCGTCAGCCCTTCACAAACTGTTGGATTTACGGACGTTATTTTAATTGCGGGATTATTTGGTTTGAGTCGATTTTTCTTAGCGCTCGCCGCACTCGACATCGGCACCAGTTTTGGTGGGATGGGTGCTTCTCGCGAAATGACTGTTGCAACATTGGCTGAACCTGCTTTGATGATTGCGTTTTTTTCTCTAGCCATGATGGCCTCCAGCACACGTCTCGACATCATCACCACTTATTTAAGCACACACAGCTTATGGTTTAATCCGTCGATGTTATTTGTGGCGCTTGCTTTTGCGATGATCGCCGTCGCTGAAACCGGCCGCATTCCTGTCGATAATCCCGCGACTCATTTAGAACTCACGATGATTCACGAAGCGATGATTTTAGAATACAGCGGACGACACTTAGCACTCATCGAATGGGCCGCTCAAATTAAATTACTGATTTACACAATACTTTTTGCGAATTTATTTCTGCCGTTCCCACTCATCAATCAGCTGAGTTTATCGGCAATCGGATTGAATGGTGGCATCGTGATCATCAAATGCCTACTGCTTGCATGGGTGTTGGTATTAGCTGAAACCCACTTGGCTAAACTACGACTATTCCGTGTCCCGCTCCTGCTGAATATGGCTTTTTTGTTGTGTTTATTAGGCCTTTTGATTCATGTGATCGCGGAGGTCGCTTAATTGTGAACGCTAATGCCATTCAACTATTATTGTCCGCGCTCTTGCTGTTAACAACCTTTATTCTGTTAATTCAGCGACGCATCGACAGCATGATTTATACTTACGCCTGGCAAAGCGCTTTTTTAAGTTTAGCCACTTTAGCCGCTTCGTTTATCACGCCCTATCAATGGGATTTATTTTTTTCGGCGCTTCTGATCTTTGCCTTAAAAGTCATTTTTATCCCCTGGTTTTTACGTTATTTATCACATCGCTTATCATCAAAAAACCCATCGGATAACGCCACCTCTCTCGTTGCACGGCCCTTTCTACTGTCGATGATTGCAAGTGCTTTGGTCTTGTTTTCGTACAATCTGACCCATTCCCTACGAACCTCAACACAATTATTCAGCAGCAATGCCATCGCCATTGCACTCTCGATTATTTTACTCGGCATGTTGCTCATTATCACGCACCGAAAAGCGGTTTCGCATGCACTCGGCTTTATGGTCATTGAAAATGGAATCTTTTTTGCCGCCCTGATTTTAACGCGCGGTATGCCAATGAAAATCGAGTTGGGTATTGCGTTCGACGTGCTCGTTGCGATTATTTTATTCGGCGTATTTTTCTTTCATTTAAATACTAGCATTGATTCTTTAGATGTCGATTCTCTCAATCGATTACGAGAAGGGACTGAACTATGATTTTTTATGCTATTTTACTCACCCCTCTGCTCGGTATTATTTTATTCAGCTTTATCCGAAAAGCGCGATGGGCAGTTAGCATCAATTTGTTCATATCGACTGTCAATTTTATTGCCATGATTCTACTGTTGATGCGTTGGCAAACGACGCCTTCATTTTTTATTTTGCATGCACACGAGCAACTTTATCTCGACGCACTCGGACTGATCGGCTGGACGCTCACCACGTTCATCGGTATGACAACGGCTTTATTTTCGTATGGATACATGTTGCAAAATCTGCAAGAACGCCGTATCACCTTAAAACGATTACAGTTGTATCATTTATTTTACCAGTCATTTATCTTCTCGTTGCTCATTGCGTTTTCGGCGAACAATATCGGCCTTTTATGGGTAGCCATTGAAGGAGCGACCTTGGCAACGGTATTATTAGTCAGCCTTTATCGAACCCCCGAAGCCATTGAAGCTGCATGGAAATATTTTATTATTTGCATCGTGGGCATCGCATTGGCTTTATTCGGGACCATTTTAATCTACTTTGCGGCACAAACTTCCCTCGATCCCAGTCATGCCATACTATGGAATGCGTTGGCGCTGCATGCAAAAACATTAAACCCTTCGATCATGATACTAGCCTTTGTGTTTTTATTTGTGGGCTACGGAACTAAAGCTGGTTTAGTGCCCTTTCATTTTTGGCTGCCAGATGCTTACTCAGAAAGTCCCGGACCTGTCGCCGCCTTATTGTCGGGATTATTATTGAATGTCGCATTATACGCCTTATTGCGTTTTCAAATTTTGACGAATCTGTCACTGCAAAATGGCCTCGCCAACCACTTAATGATTGTTTTCGGTTTGTTATCCTTCGTTTTTGCCAGCCTCACCCTGCATCATCAACAAAATATTAAGCGCATGTTTAGTTATTCGTCCATCGAACATGTGGGCATCATGACGTTTGCTTTCGGCCTCGGCAATGCGGTTGCTATTTTGAGCGGATTGTTTTACCTGATTATTCACGCACTCATTAAATCGGCGATTTTCACGACGGTTGGTAATGTCATGCATTTAACGCACACTCAAAAAATCGAAAAAATTCGGGGTTTATTAAAGCTCAATCCATGGGTTGGGTGGCTTTTGATCGTCGCTTTATTTGCTATTGCCGGCGCGCCACCCTTTGGGTTGTTCATCGGTGAAGTCGGTGTGTTTTTAGCCACTCTTCAAACGGATCCCTATTTAGCCATCATTCTCGGCCTTGGATTTCTGGTTGTTTTTGCAGCATTACTGCGATACATGCAATCGATGGCATTAGGTAATCCAGACAAAACGGCGTATCCCACGCCTCCCATTGCAAAAATCAATTTGGTCCCCGCCGGGCTGCATCTCTTGATCGTTTTAATATTGGGGCTCTATATCCCGTCATTTTTCATGCAAATTCTAAAACAAGCGGCATCTCTTTTTATAGGACAATAGCGCATGGGAACATCGGACCTTTTACTTCGCTTAATGAAAGCGTTAAACCACTGTCAACTACTCAAAGCAGATAGCTCGATAGGGGGTTACTCTGCCCTCGAGATTGAACCGATGCATTGGCAAACGGTCGCACAAATGATTCAACAAGATCAGGGTCGTTTTGCTGGGTTATGGGCTGAAGAATTAGAAGATGTTTTTTTTGTAACCGTTTGTTTTTGCATTGAAAAACATTACTTATTGATGCGCACCTCATTGAACAAAAAAATACCTTTAAAATTATCTTCTCTCTCTTGCCTTTACTTGGCGGCTAACCGATTCGAGCGACATACGCACGATTTATTCGGTATAGAATTCATCGATACCGACGACTCACGCCGATGGACACGCCATCAAGCATGGCAAGCCAATCAATTTCCCTTACGAAAAGATTTTCCAGCAGCGGGTTATGGCACAGGAAAAACACCCGCTGATAAAACGTATCCGTTTTTACAAGCGACAGGTGAAGGCGTTTGCGAAGTACCGGTTGGACCCATCCATGCCGGCATTATCGAACCAGGTCATTTCCGTTTTCAAATTGCCGGAGAAGAGGTGCTCTATCTCGAGGAACGTTTAGGCTATGTCCATAAAGGTATTGAAAAAATCGCCGAGGGGAAAGACATTCATCACCTCATCAATCTTGCGGCTCATGTTTCGGGAGATTGCACCTTATCTTACGCTGGGTCCACTTGCATGGCTGTCGAAAATGCGTTGCAAATAACGGTCCCTGATCGCGCTTTATTTATCCGAGCCATACTGGCAGAGCGAGAACGTATCGCCAATCATCTCTGGGATGTGGCTGCCATTTGTAATGATGTCGGATTCGCCTTTGCTTATTATCAATTTGGTCGACTGCGCGAGCTATGGCTGCGCACCAACGCGTATTTATTTGGCCACCGACTACTGATGAATTGCCTCTCGGTTGGCGGCGTACAAAAAGATTACTTATCCGCAACTGCCATTGATTTATTGCAGCATGAATTAGTGCCACTCGAAAAAGAAGTGGGCGAATTAACGCATATTCTCGACACAAATGCCTCACTACAAAATCGATTGCGAACTACCGGTGTTTTATCTCATGAGACAGCGCAGGCTGTTGGCGCTTTAGGATATGTCAGTAAAGCAAGTGGTATCGATTTTGATGTGCGACGTGACGCTCCTTATGCCCCTTATCATCAATGTGAAGTGAGCTCGCCAGTCTTATCCGATGGCGATGTGGCGGCACGATTAAGCATCCGCTTGAAAGAAATAAAGAGCGCATTAACATTGATTAAAGATTTATTGAACACGCTGCCATCGGGTCCTTATCAAACAACATGGACACCCCCCCCATACCCTACCGCGGGTATCGGAATTGTTGAAAGTTGGCGCGGCGAATTATTAACGTATGTCAGTTTAGATGCCACCGGCAAAGTCTCGCGTTATTTTCCGCGCGATCCCAGTTGGTTTAACTGGCTTGCGCTCGAACGGCTCATTTATCGCGATATCGTACCCGATTTTCCTGTTTGCAATAAATCGATTAACGGGTCTTATTCGGGATGTGATTTATAAGGTGACATCATTATGCTAAAAACACTGAAGAAAATTCTACGGGTCGGAATTATCACAGAACCGGTCGACACAACAGAATCTCACCAAATCGAATCGCTAGGCAAAGCGTGCCAAAAAGTTATCGCCGCAAAATTTAATGGGAGTCTCGCTATTCGGCAAGTCGATGCGGGATCCTGCAATGGGTGTGAATTAGAAATTCAAGCCTTAAATAATTCGTTTTATAATCTCGAGCGATTTGGTATTCACTTTGTGGCTTCTCCTCGTCATGCCGATGTTTTGCTTGTTACAGGGCCCGTCTCCAGACATATGGAAGAAGCGTTGCGTATTGTCTACGAAAGCACGCCCGATCCTAAACTCGTCATTGCCGCCGGTGACTGCGCCGCTTGTGGTGGCATTTTTGGAAAATCCTATGCCAGTGCTGGCGCCGTATCGAATGTCATTTCTGTTGATCTTGTCATTCCCGGGTGCCCCCCGGCACCGATGCAATTGTTAACAGCGTTGTTAACAATTTTTGATGCCCCCAAGCATTCAAAAAAAGGTTCTGTCAAATGAGCAGGCCGACTTCACTATGTTACACTTGCCACCAAAGTCGACGCGAAAAGCGCAGGTGTGCGATAAATGACATATTGAACTTGGGTGTGAATATGAATTTCTTAATGTGAAATAGAGTGTACTATGCCTTGCCCTTGTGGATCAAAAAAAGAGTATTTTCATTGTTGTGGCCAATATATTGAAAATCATAAGATCCCTGAAATACCGGAACAGTTAATGCGTTCGCGATATACTGCTTATTCTAAAACAAACGTCGATTATATTCTTAAAACTATGAAAGGCGAGGCTCTGCATAATTTTGATGCGGCAAGCGCAAAACAATGGGCTAAAGAATCAACATGGCTTGGATTAACAATCATTGATGCGCCAAAACCTCATGGGACGATAGCATATGTGGAATTCATCGCGCGATTTCATTATCGAGGAAAAAATCAATCTATTCATGAGCGGAGTGAATTTCATTACGAAAATGGGCGCTGGTTGTATGTCAATGGCAGTTATGTGCTAAACACTAAAAGCGATAATATTAAGAAATAAAAACCCTACTCGATTTAAACGATTGCCCAGAAATCTCTTATGTTCTCTCAACTTATGTAACCTGAGTTCGGGATAAGAAAACACGTTATTTGAACCGCTGCCTCCATCTGACAATCCGTTAGTCGTCAACAGACATTCTATAGAGGGAAAAACAGCCCCTCTCATCAAAAAGAGACAATGATCTATTAATAAAAAAGGCATGGTTTTTACGCCATGCCTTTTTAGACTATCGTTCGAAATGGTAAGACTATTCGTCGTTAACCGTTTCGCCCTGCTCCGATTCTTCTGTCGCGTTATTGCTCATGTGTTGTTTTAATAAATCACCGAGTTTTCCACCGACAATCGTATCATAACTTTCTTCTGAAGATTTTGATCGACCACTGCCATCTTGATCTTTCATTTTTGCGCGAATGGATAAACCAATAACGCGGTCTTTATGATTGACGCTAATGACTTTGGCTTCCACTTCATCACCAACTTTGAAGTACACGTTAATATCATCGACTTTTTCTGCGGCAATTTCAGCGGCTTTAATTCGACCCTTCACTTCTTCCGCTAATTCGATGAAGGCTTGTTTGTCTTCAATCGCAACGACTTTGCCTTTCACCAAACTTCCTTTAGGATGCGCTTCAGCATATAAACTAAACGCATCATCTTGCAGTTGTTTAATACCCAATGAAATACGTTCTCTTTCTGGGTCAATCGCTAGCACAACGGCTTCGATTTCATCGCCTTTCTTGTATTTTCGAATCGCTTTTTCTCCGGGTTCTTCCCATGAAATATCCGATAGATGAATCAATCCGTCAATGTTGCCTTCAAGACCAATGAAAATACCAAAATCTGTAATGGATTTGATATGACCACTCAAGCGATCGCCTTTCTTGAATTTTTCAGCAAAAGAAATCCATGGATTGGATGCGCATTGTTTCATGCCCAGCGAAATACGACGTCGTTCTTCATCTAATTCCAACACAACGACATTGACCTCATCACCCAATTGCACAACCTTGCTCGGATGAATGTTTTTATTGGTCCAATCCATTTCTGACATATGAACCAATCCTTCAACGCCATCTGCAATTTCAACAAAACAACCGTAATCGGTAATGTTAGTCACTTTGCCAGACAATTTCTTTCCGACAGCGAAGCGCTCTTTAATATTGCCCCAAGGATCTTGATGCAATTGTTTTAATCCAAGTGAAACACGAGATTTTTCTCGATCGAATTTCAAGACAACCACATCAATCGAATCACCAATGTGTAACAATTCGCTCGGGTGTTTGACACGCTTCCAAGCAATGTCCGTGATATGTAACAAACCATCGACACCGCCTAAATCGACGAATGCACCATAATCTGTTAGGTTTTTAACGGTACCTGAAATAACTTGTCCTTCGGTTAAGCCTTCTAATAGTTTTGAACGTTCAACAGAATTTTCCGCTTCAATAACCGCACGACGAGACACCACAATATTGCTGCGCTTTTCATCAATTTTAATGATTTTAAATTCAATTGCTTGTCCTTCAAAGCTAGCCGTATCTTGAATTGGACGAACATCTAATAAAGATCCCGGTAAAAATGCGCGAACGCCATCGATCTCTACTGTAAAACCACCTTTCACACGACCTGTAATAACACCCAAAACCGTTTCTGCTGTTTCGCTCGCATGCACTAAGCGGGCCCATGATTCTGCGCGTTTTGCTTTTAAACGAGAAAGTCGTGTTTCACCGTAATCGTCAGCCAACATGTCGATCACGACTTCGACTTCGTCGCCAGCCTTCACTTCTAATTCGCCTTGCATATTTTTAAATTCATCAATAGCAACGACGCCTTCTGATTTCAAACCGACATCAATCAAAATAAATTTATTATCGATTTTGATCACGGTACCTTTAACGAGATCTCCAGCACGAAGTCCGGAATCTTTTAGGCTTTTTTCGAAAAGAGCTGCAAAATTGTCTGTCATAATTTATTAACCAATATTTAACGTTTAATTTCTAACTATTCAGTTAGGCTTATTTCTTCACAGAAGAAATTCTCTGGCAAGCTAAATCGAAAACCTGCGCCATCACGCTTTCAATAGATAACGACGTCGTATCTATTAACACAGCATCCGTCGCAGGAATAAGCGGAGAATCTTTACGATTTTTATCTCGCCTATCTCGCTCGATTAACTCATCAACGAGGGGCGTAAGTTTAACATCAAACCCTTTTTCCATCAACTGCTGGTAGCGTCTTTTTGCGCGCTCCTCTACCGAGGCTTCAAGATAGATTTTCAAGCAAGCATCGGGAAAAACAACCGTGCCCATATCTCGACCATCCGCAACTAACCCAGGCGCTTGTCGAAAAGATCGCTGCAAAGCTAATAAGGCCTCGCGCACACGGGGAAACACAGCGATTTTAGAGGCTAATTGACTGACCGTTTCAATACGAATCGCTTGCGTGACATTTTGCTGATCGAGAAAAATCTGAATTGAATCGCCCGTTGTTTCAAAAGTAATACGGATGATTTCAGCAAGTTGAGCAAGCCTAAACTCGTCATCAATAGGAATCTGTTTCAACTGGGCAGCCAACGCGATAATGCGATAAATTGCGCCGCTATCCAAAAAATGCCACTGCAAACGATTAGCGAGTAACTGCCCGACTGTCCCTTTTCCTGAACCGCTCGGTCCATCAATCGTAATAACCGGAATGACGTTGTAATCGCAATTATTCTGCTGCAATTTCAGCGCCCTCTTCCACATCTTCAATTTTAGCCAATCCAATTAAACGCTCGCCTTCAGATAAGTTAATTAAGCGGACGCCTTGTGTGCTGCGACCAATCAGTGAAACCTCTTCGACACGTGTTCGCACCAAAGTCCCTTGATCGGTAATCAGCATGATTTCATGTTGCGGCTGAACGGTAATGGCACCAATCACTCTCCCATTGCGATCATTCACTTGAATGGAGATCACGCCTTGCCCACCTCGACCGGTCACACGATATTCTTCGATCGCCGTCCGTTTGCCATACCCTTGTTCTGTCGCAGTTAAAATAGCACTGTTGTCTTTCACAATAACCAACGCGACGACTGATTGATCCGTTTGTAATCGCATGCCGCGCACACCGTGTGCCGTACGACCCATGGCACGAACCGTTTTTTCATGAAAACGGATCACTTTGCCAGTATCACTGAATAACATAATTTCTTGATCGCCATTCGTAATATCTGCATTGATCAATCGATCATTTTCTGATAATTCTAAAGCAATAATACCGCTCGCCCGAGGTTTTGAAAAATGCTCAAGCGCCACTTTCTTAACCGTCCCTTGCAAGGTGGCCATAAACACATATTGATCTGCTGAAAACGCTTTCACTGGCAAAATCGCCGTGATTTTTTCTTGTTCACTGAGCGGCAATAAATTCACCATCGGTTTTCCGCGCGCATGACGCTCGGCTTGTGGTAATTGATATACTTTCAGCCAATACACTTTGCCTTGATTGGAAAAACACAATAAGGTGTCGTGACTATTCGCAACGACTAATCGCTCGACAAAATCTTCTTCTTTAACTTGTGTCGCGGCTTTACCTCGTCCACCACGCTTTTGTGCACGATAAACCGTGATCGGTTGTATTTTCGCATAACCCTCATGCGATAACGTAACGACCATATCTTCTTCCGTGATGAGATCTTCAATATTCAAATCTTGTTGTGTTTGAATAATTTCCGTCATACGCCCATCACCAAATGCCGATTGAATTTCTTCTAACTCACGACGAATAATTTGCATGAGCCGTTCAGTGCTATTTAAAATAGCTAATAACTCAGCCATCAAATCGAGCAGTGATTGATATTCTTCGACAATTTTTTCCTGTTCAAGTCCGGTCAAACGATGCAGTCTCAACTCCAAAATCGCTTGTGCTTGTTCGGGCGATAACTGATAACCAAGCGGCGTTAAACCAGAAATAATAGTCGATTCTTTTTTATTGTCTGGCAATAATTGATTTTGTTCGCTGGCTCGCCTCAAGAGATCCACCACAGGGCCCGGTTGCCAACATTTTGACAATAGCGCTTCCTTCGCAACTGCAGGATTTTTAGCGGTTTTAATCAGTGCAATCATTTCATCGATATTCGCTAGTGCAACGGTTAATCCTTCTAGGATATGAACCCGCGAACGCGCCTTATTTAAATCAAAAATCGTACGCCGCGTCACGACTTCACGACGATGCCGAATAAACGCGTTCAATAATTGCTTTAAGTCGAATAATTTCGGCTGACCATTTTCAAGCGCCACCATGTTAATACCAAACACAACTTGCAATTGGGTATGCGCATATAAATTATTGAGCACGATCTCGGCTTGTTCGCCCCGACGCAATTCGATCACAACACGCATACCGTCTTTATCAGACTCATCTCGCAAGCCCGTAATGCCATCAATGATTTTCTCTTTGACTAGCTCAGCAATTTTCTCGAGCAATCTTGCTTTATTTACCTGATAGGGCAATTCCGTTACGATAATCGATTGTTTTCCCCCTTCCGTTCTTTCTTCCACATGCGTTTTTGCGCGAATACTAATACGCCCACGCCCTGTTTTATAAGCTTCAACAATGCCGGCGCGACCATTGATAATGCCCGCCGTTGGAAAGTCAGGACCTGGAATCAGTTGCATCAGTTGATCCAAATCAATCTCAGGGTTATCAATCAATGCCAAACACGCCTTGATGACTTCATTTAAATTATGTGGGGGAATATTCGTGGCCATCCCAACGGCAATACCTGATGAACCATTTACTAACAAATTGGGGATGCGCGTCGGCAAAACAAACGGCATAAATTCGGTGCCGTCGTAGTTTGGCACAAAATCGACAGTTTCTTTATCGAGATCGGATAATAACGTTTGCGTTAATTTCGACATGCGCACTTCGGTATATCGCATGGCCGCCGGTGAATCGCCATCAATCGAGCCAAAGTTTCCTTGCCCATCAATCAACACATAACGCATCGAAAAAGGCTGTGCCATACGAACCAACGCATCATAAACTGCCGTATCGCCATGCGGATGATATTTACCGATAACATCACCGACAATACGCGCGGATTTTTTATAGGCCTTATTCCATTCATTGCCTAATTCGTACATCGCAAACAAAACTCGCCGATGAACGGGTTTTAGCCCATCACGCACATCGGGTAATGCGCGACCAACAATCACGCTCATTGCATAATCCAGATAAGATTGTTTCAGCTCATCTTCAATATTGACAGAGACTATTTCTTGTGCAAATTCTGACATGTTTTTGCCTTTTTTAACGCCTTAAAATTGGCCTGGATTTTAACATAATTAAACACTAGAGACATAAAGTTTTACGAGAAATTTCGCGGGCCCGAAAAGAAAATTTCATAACGCATCACATTCGTTGTTTTCATTTTCTTTACAAGAACTTTTTGACAAGCCGACTAAATTGTTTTTTAATGTGTCCCGCTGCGCGCTCGTAGCTCAGTTGGATAGAGTACCTGGCTTCGAACCAGGGTGTCGGGAGTTCGAATCTCTCCGAGCGCGCCAGATTGTTCCAGTTAAATCAATCAGTTACCACTTGTCTTTCTAAACTCAATTATTCCAATACGTTTAGACATAATGGCCTCTATTATGATTTTATTTTTTTGAAGTGGAATTAAATTTATGATCGCTTTTTATAATCGTGAAACAGCGTGCACTTATGGAATGACTATTTTATCAGCTAAATATATACCCCCCAGCGAACGGTGATTGGTAGCCAAAAGTTAATAGACGTTGGATGAAAAGGAATGGTGCTTTTAAGTAAAGCATTAGATAAGATCAGTGTGCGATCGTATGAACTTGGAAAGTTTCCATGATCTAACGCTAAGAAATTTTCCACGGGAACTAGTCTATGGCAAGGAATTCTTCCAAGAATTTCGGCAATTTTAAAACAATATTCTTCTAAAGTAATTTTATCATCACCGCAAATATTGTACGCTTTATTTGTAGGGCCTAGAGCAACTAATGCAACAATTGCATTTGCGACATCACCTGAGTAGACATGTTTAAATAAAACTTCTGCAGGAATATCAAATGGTTTTTGTTTGTCTATTTTTTCTATAAAATACGATATCCGTTTTGTGCTGTCTTCTGGACCTTCAACAACCGTTGGTCGATAGATCGTATAAGGGACATCACGATAACTTACTAATGTAGACTCTGCTTCACGTTTATTATTAGCGTATTCTCTTTGTCCGGTGATTGGTTCGAACACAGCTTCTTCTTCAGACCATTCATGAGGTAAAAATCTTGGGTAAACTGCACCCGACGAGCAAAGTAAATAATGTTCTATCTTTCCTCTAAAAATATCTAAAACGTTTCTCACGTCTGAGGCTGTTCGAGCAATATTATCAACTACAATATCAAAGTGTTGCCCTTTTAATGTTGCTTTAAGAGCTTGTCTGTCGGATCTATCGCAACAAATAAATTTAACATGCTTTTTAAACTCTTCCGGACAAATATTACCTCTTGTCAGCACGGTAATATGATAATCTCCAGAAATAATGAGTTTATTTAGCGCTTGCTTTCCAAAAAATGCAGTCCCACCAATAAATAATAACTGTTTCATACAAAAGGCCTGTATTTAATTTCATACAAAATTTTAATTTCGCCTAAACTGTCAATTCCTAAACCTACTTTATGTGCGAAACCCCTATTTTACGCCAGTAGCCATTTAACTATTATTAAGCTGTTCTTTAGTCATTCCCTCTGAAAAAGCAATATGTCGGTTTATTAGACAAGCCTAGTGGACTTCCCATCACCCTCTTTAAAAATAGGAATTGTACAAATAAATTTCAAAACACTTTCTCCCGTATTTTTCACCTGGTGTTTTTGCTTTTGTGGAATATAAACTGCATCACCAGGTTCTACTATATGCTCAACTTTATGATGATCAACCACCACTCCCTTTCCCTCTAAAAAATAATATTCATGCTCTTCTTCGTGCGCATGATAAGAAGTATGACCACCAGACTCAATCTCGGATAATCTTAAAGCATAATTTGGACAGCCATCTTCTTTAATTAACAAATAACGATTGTACGCTCCAGCAAAACCATCTGCTGTAATAGCTTGCTTCACAACGTCGTTGGATTTTTTTAACAACATAATACAAACCTTCTTTTAATCTTTCAGTAAATCCAAAATAGGCTGATAAGCTTCACCTCCATACAATACGCCTCCAACCGGAATTTTATGACCTATCCCCTCAGAAATTTTAGCAACTCCCATAGGGCCAAACCCACCACATAATTCAATGAGCTGCACACCATTAGCCACCAACTTTTTAGCAACCTCAATAGCTTGATCCCAATCATTTGTAGCAATACCGACAGACGTCAAAACAAACAAATACCTCATCACATGATCACCGCTTGACGGCTATATGTCTTTGGGTATTGCTTTTTTGCTGTTTTTGATTAGACATGTCGACAGCATGATTATTTGTTGGCTTAAAAAATTGCGTAAAGGTGTTGTTATTTTCTTTCTTGTGCCTTATCAACAAGCCCTCTTTTTCATAGTCGACCAACAGCGATTGCTCTCTCTCTTTGCTTTTGCTTGTTTCTAGCTTTGTTTTTTTCGCATCACAATTCGTGGCTTTCTCGGTCCAAACCCAAGTTCTTCCTTCCGAATCAGTCATAGCGAACCCACAACAGCCTTTAACGGTTATCGACCCTTTTTGCCTTTTATTCTGCAACTGTGCACACACCTCATCACATAGCGCTTGCGCAAAAGGCTTTTCTTTTCCGTTGATCGCAGCTGAATAACAAAAAAGCAAAGAGATTTTCTCAACATGACGCAGCCTCTCTAAATAGGGGGCCAAAAATGCTGCTAACTCCTTCACCGTATGGTTGGCACAGACTCGTTGATTTCCATGCGCCAAAATATGAACTTTCGTTTCCGCTTTTCCCCTGGACGATTGCACAAATTGCTCTAATTTCTTTTCGTCATTTGGCAATAAAAAAACAGGAACATCCGCGCTTTCTTTTGCCCCCTCCCGCTTATTATTCTTAATTTTTTGTTCTAGCCTTTTCTTTAGCAATAAAGCATCTCCTCTTAAAGAAGTGTCCTCTTGATTATTCCCCAAGAAAACTAAAATCATCATTTACATTTCCTATCTGCTCACGGCATTAAAGTTTAAAAATCATGGCGTAATAGCGTTTTTAACCGCCCATAGAAATACTAGATCTTGCCTTGCATAAAATATCTTGATCTTCAGTAAGCTCTCTCACTCCCCTTGTCTTATCAAAAAAACCAAAAACCCTCTTACTACAAAATACTTTTGTAATCCCCCAAAGAATTTTTCTAAAAAGCCACTTAAAGCTTTTATCTCTATGCATATTCATAGAATGATCATCTATTGCCTCCTTTGCTACCTGTGTAAACGCATCTATTCTATTAGAAATAGGGCCCGCACCATTTAAGGCCTTCTGTGCGCGATTAATAAAATCTACTTTTTTCCCTATTAAGTTTATTTCTTTGGTTTCTTCGCCAATGTCTTTCTTTCGATCCTTTTTTGCTTTCTTTTGACACTCTAGATCAATTGTTCGTTTTAATAACCCATTTTTATAGAGGTCCAAGCGACTATTGACTTCGGCTAATGTCCTAATTTCCGTTGGAGACAAAGGCGCAAATGGTGGTGGCGACGCAGGTACAACGGGTGATGCCAGCGGTGATGGTGCAGGTGGCGGCGAGGCAGGGGTGACAACAGGAGGTGGTGGGGTGAGTGGTATCGGGACGGGCGGTGGTGATGGAGGCGGCGGGGGTGGCGATGATGGTTGCTGGATGGTTGCATCAGGCATAGGTGGAGCAGGCGGCGAGATGGGGGGTGGCGGTGGGGTTGGTAATGGCGGGGGTGAAGATGAGGCTGCATCGGGCG
>C687J13896_1000228_pt1 | contig 47141 bp, 101 predicted proteins | sample RifGroE2_FD_13896 | JGI IMG/M metagenome (IMG submission 13896)
AAAAGAAGAAATTAAAGATTTTAGAGATAGAGAAAAGAGATAATATTGAATTTATAGGAATTGATGAGAGTGTAGGTAAAGAGGTTAAATTAAGTTTAAAGTTTATTATTGTAACTGTAGATGAAATTAAAAAGTATTTATTTTAATCAATTAGAAATGGTTGATTTTTTATTTGTGATTTTATAGGTTGTACATTAGAATATAATAAAATTATAAAATAGTACAATATGAGTGAGAATATAAATTAAGATATGGGTTAGAATATATGTTGTAATACATATTGTAGAAAATATAAATTACCTTGTCCAACAGTATATAATTACTATAAAAAATTTATAGACTAAGAAGTTAAAGGAACGAAAACTTCTTAGCGAGATATTTTTAGGGCAAAATTTAGAGTGAAATATGGGAGTGATAAATATGGGGCATGAAATTTGTTTAGGTACGCCCCTTAGTTAATTGGTTAGATTATTAATTTATTAGGTAATATATTAATTGGTTATATAAAATAATTAATGAATAGATTTAATATTAGTGGGTATGATAATATTAAATAAAATAAAGGAGAAAATAATATAATGGAAAATACACAAAAATTAGATATTAAATCTAGTAATGCAGGTGTTAATGTAAAGAATATAATGTATATATCATCAATATTAAGTTTATCATTGTTTAGTATTGCAGGTTTTAATATTGGAGATGTAGGTAATATGAGTGGAAGTAATATATTAGGAATAGGGAATTTATTTAAGAGTATTAGTTATATATGTTATGGATTTGGAGTGTTTAGTTTTAGTTTATTATGGTATTTAGGATATGGATGGAATGATAGATAAATAATTTAATGGAATAAATTAGTATTGACAAGTTATTATATATGTGATAATATATCAATATCGTAATAGCGGAGTCACATGGTTTAATTGTAATAGCACTCCCACGTAACAATAAATCACTATTTTGCCAATATAGGTGAAGTAGTGATTTTGTTTTGTAGAATAGAATAGAGTATAGGGTTGATATTAAATGGATAGAATAAGATTAAATTTGAAGGTAAAGTAAAGTTAAGACCTCCTATAGTATAAGTAGATAATGTAAATAGATAAATAATAAAGTTAAGTTTAATCCTCTTTATGGGGATTATTTTTTGTAATATAAAAGGATTGATATTAGATTGAATATAGATGAAAGAAAAGATATTGTATTGAAGAATATAGAAAATGGATATTATTTAAAAGGATTAAGATGTAAATTGGGATTAAGGTTAATTGATGTAGCAAATAAGATAGGTATTAATGCTACATATTTAAGTGATATTGAGAATGGAAAGAAAAATATTAATGAACAAATGATTGGAAAATTAAGTTTAGTATATGATGTGGATGAGGTTGAATTAAGTGTTAGATTTGGAATGGTTAGTTTTAGTGTAATAGAAGGTTTGAAGAATGATGAGGAATTGCATAGGAGAGTTTGGAAAATGGTTAGGGAGAATTGGAAAGAATGATTTATAAAACCTAACCAATGTAGACAAATGGTGTGTTGGTGGCTGATTGGATTTTTAAGATATAGTATAAAATAGAGATATATGAAGATATAATGAGTATTAGTTAGATAAATTGGATTTTATAAAATTGAAAATTTTAAAATAAAGAAAAATAAAGTTTAAATTATTATAAATTATTGTATAAATTATTATTCGTGAATTGTAGTTTGAATTTAAAATTTATGATATTATTAGGTGAGTGAGAGAGTGAAAATATTGGTGTTAGTAGGAGAGTGTAAAAGTGTTATTAAAGTGTTGATATTGTTGTGTTTAGTTAATGATTTATGGTTAATTAGATATAGTATAATTGTGGTGTTATTTTGGTATATTTATGATATAATTATAGTTAAATATTATGAAATTATAATTGATGATTGATATGATTAATATGTGGGAATAGTTGTTAAATGTGATGTTGTACGATTAGAATACGATGATAGATGAATGATGATTTGAGATAATTTTATAAATATTTTAAAAAATAAAAATTTATATTAGTAGTCGTGTTAATTTCCAGCATTTCCCTGTGATATGGTGTGATATGGGTCTATTACGCAATTTCGTTATTCCGTTATTTGTAAACTATGCCCCGGTCTATCTGAAAAATACAATACACGTTCCCAGCCGTACCCTTGTGATACTATATATGACCGGAACCATCTAACCAACAAATCCCAATATGTCCACCATACACGGATACGAACACAAAATAATAATATCCAACCAACACTAACCATAATTATCCTGTAATATTCCATGAAACCCTTATAAATCACTAATATATGTCATATCTAGTTTACATAAGACTTATTATAGGAACTTAGATAGATGTAGGATGTAGGTAGGTGCATCGTGTACATAATTGATGGTAAAATATTTAAAAATATTTAGATTATGCATTAAAAATATGATATTAAAAATGAGATTAAATAGGCTGAATTAGATTTGTAGGTGTAATATGTATTGGATTGAATTTGCATGGCTAATTGAGGCTTAAAATTGATGTAAAATGATATGAGGCGAATTGATATAGAATAATGTATATGGTCGTATCGTATGTATAATTGATATAATTGATATGATCTAAAATAAGGCTCATATAAGGCCGTATTAGGATATTGGATAGAAAAAATGTATAGATACACTAGAATAATATTGTCGTTTGATGTGAAGGTCGTAAGGTTGAATAAAATTGAATTGAATTGTAGATAAAATTGTAGATAAAATATAATGATATGTTCCGGTTAATATTCGTGCTGCTATCTGATAAAATGAAAAGTGTAAACTGTGAAAAATGAAAAGAAGGTGTGACTGCAATGTGGAACACAATAATAATATAATTGTAATGTTCCACGTGGAACATTTACGTGTCAAGTATATTGCCTTGACAGGCATCGGAAGATATAACATTTAGCGATTTTTTGAACTATTATAATATCCATATATTCAGATAATACGATATATACAAAGACTATTATTACACACTGTGTAACTATATACAAAGTATAAAACCATACAACGTACAACAATAAGCATACAACATAAATATACACAATACATACATATACAATATATATTATTATACATCTCTTACTCATATACAACACATAAATATTATGTATGAGTGTACTATCTCACTAATACACTTAAAACTTATCTACAATACTCCATACCAGTACAGGGTATACAAATCACACCTAACATAAACCCTTATAAACACTATATTTTTTAATCCAATAATCAGCATACCCTAACTATATTAATTTATCTATGCCAAATATACTTATCTGATAGCCTAATATTAATTTAATAATACCATAATATATTTAATTATACTTAAATATATACAATTATATCTAATTATAAACTATAATATCCTTACCAATAAATACTATTCACATATCTCACATATACCATACCAGGGTATAATTATCACATAACCAACAACCCCATACAACACAACTATTCTAACAACTCTAATATACCCATACGGGGTATACAATTTTAATACTCTATAAACCCTTGTCATACCTACATTTCACAGCTCATAAAATTCTATACCCTCACATAAGATAAACCACATTAAATAACATATCAATTATTATAAATCTTAACATAATCTTAACAAATACATAATATATTCTTAATACTATTTTAACACAACCTTAACATTCAAATCTCCACTTTAACCTCATTTTACCCTCGTTTCCGGTCATCAATACCCACTTTACCTATTAAAATCATATTAAATTAGGGTTTATTACCCACATAGTATATTAATTAAATACATAAACAATATACTCACATATCTATAATAAATATAAACAAATTATAATTATATCTATAAATTAAATCAACAAACAACTAAAATAATAAAATAAATCTGTACATATTACCGCACATCTGATATAATATTCTTGTAGGGGAAATCTATCTAATTTTAAGAGGGAGGCTATAAAAATGTTATTCAAAAAATCAAATCGTTTCTACAATACGATATTATACAAAAGCATAATACAAGAAATAGTTTTATCCGATCTATTTAATAACTCAGAATTAAATATAACCATTCCAAAATATGTTATACTTAAAGATACTGACAAAAAATGTTATAATACTTACATCTTAAACTACTGGAACTTAGAGAAATTACAAGAATACAACCACAAAAATATATATCAATCTAGTATATACGGCAACATTCATAATTTTTTATCAAACTACGATTTAAAATGGGACGGATTTAAAACTCTAAAAGATGCAAAAGATTATATAACTGAATTAGAATCAGAGGAGGTGATTAACTAAATATGCTAACAATACCACTATTAATAGAATTCTTACAAGAATTTGGCTTATCTAACCAACAAATTAACTCTTTAGATTTAAACCAAATACTCCTAGAAATTAACAAAGAATTATATCAATTAACGGCTAAAATAATAAAAGAAAAATATATTTAAACACCTTTAAAGGTGTTTTCTTTGTTATATTTACCGCTACACATAGTAACCAATACTATATAATTGTTTATAATATTATACAATTCAACCAAATTCCCAACAATAAATAAAACTAATACATTCCTTTTCTTATCCCTTTCTATCTCTTTACATTCTCTTATCCTCTCTTACCTTCATACCAACCACTCACACCTACTAACATACACACATTAAATTATACAGTCCTTCCTGGCCATCCTCACGACACTATACAAACCTATATATAATCATAGGTACAATCTATTTCATACCTAATATCTACCAATAATCAGTATAAATATACAAATACAATCAATTATACATGAATAAATGTATAATTACCTCTCAAATATCCTACAGTAGAACCATAAAATAAATAAAATAGCATCATATAAAGCCACCTTAAACAACCTACATATTGCCAAATATAAGTAAACAATTGTTAACTTAATTCCTCAGAACTATAAGAAAAACAAATATCAAAACGATAAAATAAATATCTTAAACCTATATACATTTAACATCTATTTTGATATAATGGTAGTTAAGATCTATCTAAATTTAAGGGAGGCTATACAATGAAATTAGTAACATTTGAAGAGTACCAAGTAGCTAAAAACCAGATCATCTATGGTACTGAGTATAAAGAATATTCGACACTAGAAAATGGTTACATTAAGAAACAATATACAACAGTAACGGATACATTTTACGAAGTAACCGACACTGACACACATATTACAGAATTTTGGTCTACTAAATATCCTAACAGCAGATATTACAGCGATAAAACACCTGAGCAAAATATTTACCTTTTCGGATTTATGCCAGCTAAACAAACAGACATTAACACGTTCTATATCACACTGAGCAATGGTATTACGATTGATATTAATAAAAATCCCGAATACAATGGTAACATTTGGGCATGGAAAATTGATACTCAGGTTTTTAGTAAAGACACTTATGCCGAACAATATCTCAAAAAACTTATAACTGAGAAGCTAACAGGGAATAGAATTATATACCACAAGAAAAATGAAATGCCTAACATTTGTGGTGTAAATGGTTCTGCTTGTAGAAATCCTAATAAATGCAATTCCGCATTATGTAGCCATTGCCCAATAGCTGAACAATTTTTCGCTGATAGAGATAATGTAAACTTAATTTATGCGTTTTAATTAAAACCTCTTAAGGGTAAAATAGACTTTACTAAAAGTTAAAATCTTACCCTTAAACTTTAAACCACTTAATTAAGTGGTTTTTTCTTTTCGTTTATCTTTACCCAAACACAATCACAAAATAAATAATGTTCCACGGGTAACGTATAGAATTAAATACTACATAAAATCACAAACAAACAAATTATCACCTCACACAACGCCAAATAAGCCTCTTAAATTTAAAATAGGTAATCTAATACCTAAACTATACAAACCCTTCTTAAATCCAATCCTAACGTCATACAGCCCTATTCAGCTATAAAATTATAAAATCCAATCTATATAAACCATACACAATAATAAAATAATTATTGCATTATCCCTTAACCTATGATAATATAATAGACAACTACATAAATTTTAAGGAGGAATTTTCACTATGGCAAAAATTTATAAAATCAATGATATCGTTTCTATTCCCGACAGAATAGTATTTCCTGGAAGACGTGATCCTTATGAATGGGAAAATAGAATTATATTATCAACTGGTAAAAATAAATATGGTAAATTATTATATAAGGTTAAGGTGTGGAATCATTTTACAAAAAAAGAATATGAAAGGTGGTTTCTTGCATCAATGGTTAAAAAAGCTAATTTTTACCACTATGTTAATGAAGAAGAAGATTTTAAAAAATGGTTAGAAGAGGCTAAATAAAGCCTCTTTTTATTTTTCTCTATCAAAATAAATCTTTTAAACCCTCATTATAGAGGGTTATTTTTTTGTTCTATCTACAGCAGCTTTACAACCTCACACAACGCCCATATACCAACCTAATCTTCCTCACACTTATTCCAATACCTACAATTCCTCAAATCCCTTCCCACAACGATAATTATATATATCTATAAATTCCTCAAAAAATAAATCAACAAAAACATAAAATATTTTTAAATAAAATAAAGGTATTTTAAAAGTTTTGGCGAATACTATAGATAGTAGTATTCTATCAAATACCAAAAAGGAGGTCGCATCAAATGAAAAAACACATTGACAACATTATCAATAAAACTAATTTCCGTCAAAACTGCCACGGCCTACAAGCCATTGACTCAGCATTACAAATAGCTTTACATTATTTCCAAATAGAAAATATCCCGTTCGATAATTGGATTATAAGAGAGATTCCACTTGTTGACAATTCCGGTAAATATCCAGTTGCGGTTGTTATATGTATCAATAACAAAATACAAAAGAAGGAAATAGAATTAGATTTAACAAGAGATGGAAAATTGTTTTCTGTCTGTCCGAACGGTGAATATGTACAAATAGAATTTAAAACTATTACCGAAGCAATAAATCATCCGATGGCAAATTATTAAATTTTACATAAAATAACAGCCTTGACTGCTGCACTGTTAACATTTTGTTGCTTGGTGTAGGAGTTAAACAAATATAAAATATAAAATAACAAGGAGGCTCCAAAAAATGCAAAACTCCAATTTTTGGGTATGGATATATTATACAAACGAAAACAACGAACAATCCGAATTTTTAGACCAAATCCAAGCAAAAAATAAATATCAAGCTGAAGCAAAAGCTCTAGATCAATATAGATGGGCTAATTCAGCAAAGGCGATATAAAATAAAAATATAATATCTCGGTTTATGGTTATCCGTTAAAACCATATTATATTACAAATTATAGGAGGTTTTACAATTATGAAACATTGTATTAAAAAATCATCCATACCTGAAATATTTGCAGAATTTGGAATAACAGCAACTAAAATTAAAAATATACTATTAAAAGAATTAGCAAAATATGACAGTTTTGAAGCAACTATAGACATACAGCATTTTAGAATAGACTTACAAATTTATGATTACTATAATAAAAAAGGAAGAGAATGGAAAATAACAAAAGTTAGGGAACATGTAGGAGGTGGAACATATTACACAATTTAAGAGGTTAAAACCTCTTATAAAATCCCTCCAACCAACACATAACACTATAACAATTAACACCAAGGGATTTTATAAAAGGTTTAAATAAAAAGGAGGTCACAACATTTATGTTTAACATAACTAAACTTAAAAAATTAATTGAATCTAACAACAACTTTTCCCAACTCCAAATATTACCCAACTTAAATTTATACTACAGCCACATGGCCGGGAGAATGCTTTTAACATTAAAAGGCAAGGAAGGGAGTAACATTATTCAATTCTTACAAAAACTAAAATATAGAAGAATAGAGGATAATTTGGAAGTAGTTAATCATTATAACAACGATAAAATAAAATCAACCTTTGAGCAGATAACAGAAGATTACCGCTCAAATGGTATTGCAACAAATACTAATATTACCTTTATTGATGACAGTTGGAATAAAGAAGGTAAAAAGGTTACTGTATTTAATTTAGACGGTATAATTAGATGTTTTGAATCAGAATACATAGATATTTTTAAGCAAGATAAGGTGTATTACTATACTAACAAAGCAAAAGAGACACTGACAGTAGTTAACCAGCATTTTGACGTTCTAGCTGTCATGGTTCCTTATGGTAATCTAAAAGGTGAGGAACTAAAAAATAAAATAATTGAATGTTTAAATTAAAGAGCTGTCAAAGGCTCTTTTCTTTTTCCTTTTTTCTATTCTTCTATAACAGCATAACACCAACCACTTTCCCAACCTCACAACAAAAAACACCTTCACACGTTCCCCATATAGCCACTTAAAATCCCTTTTACATACCATAACACCTAAATTCCCTAGAATCAACTCCTACAACGATTATTACACAAACTTATACATAATGTAATATAATATTAACACTATAAAACAAATATCCTTCATAAGCAACAGAACAACAATATAAATAATGCTTGACGGCCACATATTATTTTGATATAATTATGCCATGCAGCAAGCAGTAACAAAATAATACATAAGCAATACCTTAACAGTAGCACCTCGAATTAACTCTTTGACAACTAAATACAAATAATAGGAGGAATCACTCAATGAAAATTAATGAATTTATGCAGCAAATTGAGACCACATATAGTAAACATTTCCCTTTATCCAGAATATCTGTTGACTATGTAGGTAATATTTATCGTTCTATTTCCATAGTTTGTTACTTAGCAGGAAATAGCACAGAAGTATATAATAAAATTTGGCGTAACGATATGTTAAATATTAGATTTAGCATAGATGCAGAATCAGGAGAATTTGAAAAAGGAACTACAATAGAATCAGAAATACCTGAGAAATTAAAAATGGAAGTAAATTGCAAAAACTATTTAATAAAACCCAATAATTCACATTTAGTATATAGTAGAAGGGAATTAACCTTTAGGAAAACAAAAGGGAATGCTAAAAAAATTGTTGCCACACTTGATAAATATTTTACTAAACTTAAAGAAGAATTAAAAAATGATTTATTGGCCGGGAATATTACAGACAACCACAAAGAATTATTGACCAAAAAATTAGTATAAATTAACTTTAATCCTTACTTGATAGCCTTATCAAAGGTAAAATCAAGTAAGGATTTTTTATTTTTAATTTACCTACTCAAAATAAGGTAATAAAAACAATAGAAAAACAAATATAAAAATAATCAAAAAAACACTTGCAATTATCCCTAAATAGTTTATAATAGTATTTAAGCACAACAACAATATAAATACATAATAACATGCAACATGTAATACCAAGTAACAACTCTTTGACAACTTAATAATATAAAAATGGGAGGTTTTACAAATGGCATTATCAACACGTTTTGGAAGAAATAGTAACGCATTAAGAAGTAATATCCCTTTAGACAATTCCCAATTATTCCGCATAGCACCTTCAATTTTTGCAAATGAGGCTCATAATTCAAGGTCAAGCCGTTACACTTATATACCCACTATTGATGTGTTGGACGGATTAAAAAGGGAAGGATTTCAGCCGTTTTTCGTTGCACAATCTCGTAGCCGTATCGAAGGTAAGTCCGAATTTACAAAGCATATGTTACGCTTAAGACAAATCGGAGAAATTGAGAAACCAGAAGCCAATGAGATTATTCTCATAAATTCCCACGATGGAACCAGTTCTTACCAAATGATGGCAGGTTGTTTCCGGTTTGTTTGTCAAAATGGCATGGTAACAGGGGATATTATAGAGGATATCCGTGTAAGACACAAAGGAAATATTGTTCATAACGTAATAGATGCAGCATTTACAATTGTTGACAATTTTGAAGGTGTAAACGAAAGTATTGACGGAATGAAATCTACATTACTATTACCGGAAGAACAGGAGATATTTGCAACGGCAGCCTTAAGTCTAAAATATGATGAAAACGAAGCACCTATAACACCTAACCAATTATTGTCAACCAGAAGAATAGCCGATAAAAACCCGGATTTATGGTCAAATTTTAACCGAGTACAGGAAAACATAATAAGAGGTGGATTAAGGGGTAGAACGGCAAGCGGGAGTAGAACAACAACCAGAGAAGTAAAAAGCATTGACAACAACGTAAAACTAAATAAGGCACTCTGGATATTGGCCGATGGCATGAGACAACTTAAGCAAGCATAGTTTAACTTTTAACCCTACATAATAGCTAATTAAATTTAGTAAAATTATGTAGGGTTAATTTATGCTTTATATAACTTTATAATTGTACAACAATCAAAGCAATAATAAAATAATTGTTGACTATATCATAATAATTTGCTATAATTGATTATGATTTTAAAAGGAGTTGATTAAATGTCCTTAACGATGCAAGAATATTTTGATCAAACAGTCCAAAAGGTAATATCCTCTATAGGTTGTACATTAGATGTACCCATAACTATCCTAGACCATGAAACATTAAAAGGCAAAGAAAAACGATCTATAGGTCTTTGCTGGCAGGAAAATGATAAATATTACATAACAATTGATGAATTTTTTGTGAAAGAATGTTATCTTTATTTTGAATTAAATTCACTTGCAGGTCTGACATGGGAGTTAGGCTCCTGTGATACTTTAGAAAAAGTTATATGTCATGAATTGGCTCATACACAAATTTGGAGACATGGCAAAAAACATACTGAGTTAACAAATAGACTACTATCAAAAGTAGAACAACCAGAAAAATATTATCAATATTTAGAGAAAAAACATAAAAAAATTAGTTAAGGAGTTGACCACATGAAATTAGCACAACTACAACACAATAACCTTATTCTTTGTATGTTAGCTGATGACTGGAACATATATAATCAATCAAAATTTTCTAAAACTCAAACCCTGCACGAATTAACAAAAACAGGGAGAGTAAAAAAGAATTCAGAATATTATAATGAAGGAGTAACATTTGTTAAATATATAAACTTTTCAGACTTACACCACGATATTAAAAACAGGGATACAGCAGAATATAAACTTGAACAATTAAGCAAAGTTCACGACAAAATTATTAGTGGTAATATATTTAACTTTGCATCTCATAACTGGCTACCTCAAGGAATGACAAAGAGCGAAGGAAAAGCCAATAAAACTAAATCAGATAAAATGTATAAATCACTTATGAAAGATTTTAACCTTGATAATTTACCGGGAGCAGGTAGGACAATTATTGAGAATCTTACAAGTAATAAATACAATGAGATTAAATAATCCTAGTAAGGGATTATTTTTTTACTCAACTATAATACCAACACAACAACAATATAAATAACCTTACCAAATGTTCCACGTGGAACACTATAACAATATAATAAATAATCCTTGCAATATGCTTCATTATCGTATATAATTGTAACTAATAAATTATATCAAATACATAAGGAGTGACTATCAAATGAAACATAATACTGGAAATGCAATATTAGATAAATATGGATTTTATCTTTTTAATGGTTCAAATATAAAAGAAATTGAAAAAGGCAATATATGGATATCTAAGCATAACCCAACTGTAGTTGGTATATCAGAGGAAGAATATTACAATAAAAAAGATTTTGATGTATATGTCATAAAAGATGATATAGATAAAAAAGAAAATATTAAACCAGTTGCAAAAGGATTTAAAACAAGGGAATCAGCTAAAAAATGGGTAAATAAAAACTTATAAATTAATTTAACCGCCTTATTAGCGGTTTTTTCTTTTTTCTACTCATAACAATATCAATATAACAATTCACCACAACACCTCCAATAATTTACCCTTCCTCACGGCCTCATATAGCTAATATAATTCCTTCTTACCTGTCATTGTACCTAAAATCCTATAAAACAATGTGAGAGAAATTATTATATATAATTAGATATGATAATGCTAATAAAGGAAAATATTAATATAAATATATTAAGAAATTATTGCTTTGTTGGAGTAGATTTGATATAATAACCTATAACTTAGTAACAGGGAGGTTAATTATTTGGCAGTTAAAAAAATGACTATACAAGAATTACTTCAACATAAATCTCACGCAGAAAACTGGAAATGGTTTGTTGGAATGTATGTCTACCTTATGACATCAAAAAAGAAAGACCGTGAATTAGTTAAAGGTTATCAGGTCAAAAAACTACCATTCGATAACTGGACAATATTATACAATGGTAAAGATGTAGGATATGGAACCATGACAGGTGAAGTATTATATACTTGGATGCAAAGATTGCCTCTAAATTATTACAGGCAAGAGGCCGACAATTTAAGAAATGAAATACTATTAAACAATTGAAAGGAGTTAAAAAATGATTAAAATTAATCTAATCAACTTAGGGTTTAAAGAACCCAACAAATGTAAAACTGAATTAGAATATTATGAGAAGCTAAGAGAAAGGAGAAAAATATCACTCAGTAACAATGAGCCGATACCATCTGTAATAGAAACATCCACTAATAATTGTGCTTTATCGTATCACTATGAAAATGGTAAATATTTACCATACAAATATTGGTATAACGATAAAGCGACAGAAAAAGACATTCAATCTATATTTAAATATATCAAAAACAATTTTAACCTGTGATAAAAGCAGGTTATTTTTTTGCTCAATAACAGACCTCCATACAACCCAATAACACCAAACTCCCACCAAACCCCGGCACAATCAACAAAATAACAATATAACAATCATAAATTTTATCTTGACAGTTAAATATATATTGTGATATACTATAGACAACCCTGCCATAAGTATAATATAAATATTTGGTTATTGGTAGTATGATTTGATGTATTATTTAATAAGATAGGAAGGAGGAAGAACAGGAGCAGCGACAAGAAAATTAAGAGGTATTAAGGCAGGTATAAATGATATAATTAAAGGAGGAAATAGTTTGGAATTATTTGAAATTATTAAAAATAACTTATACATAGGAATGGTTATCAAAAATTATAAATTAATGTGTCAATTATTAAATCAGGAAGAAAAAACAGGAAATGCTAAAAAAGCACAGCAAAAAGAATGGAAAAGGTTTTTTGATTTTGAGAAACAAGGCCAAAAGTACATAATAATTGAAATATATACTGAACCACTACCTAAAAATGATAAACGAGCTTTAGGAAATGGTAGCATATACGTTCCGCACATAGAATTATTATTGCTCAATTATTTATCAAAACAAACAGGATTTAAAGCAATATTGACACTTAAAAGATTATTCTTACTTATGGGAATGATTAATCCAAAATACATAGAAGAAGATAAGGAAATGTTAAAAACAAAACACGAACATATTACAAATTATCAAATTAATCATTTCTATCAAAGAACATATCAGAAATTAAGAAAAATTATATTTGATACTTTGCGGAATCTAAAGAATAGATGTTTAATTGAATATGAAGAATTAATAATGATCAATATAATTGAACCAAACATTGAAGGAATTTTACATACAAGTATTAGATCCACAAACGATGAGGAAAAGAAAAATATAGTAGCAACTAAAAAGATTGTTCTTGATGAAATGGGACTAGAAAGTATTACCTTAGTACATCTAAAATTTAAGCATGAAGAATTTTACAATAAAGTAAATATGTTATTAAAGGATAAATATAATATTAATTATGTATATACTGATATTAAAATATTATTTACTAGGGAACATATAATAAAAGCACTGGAACAAGCTGAAATAAACATGGAAAAATTAATATTAAATGATAAAGTTATTAAAACAGTAAACGAACAAGCAAATTATAATTTAGAAAAGAGTCATAAAAATTATGATGAGCAGGTGGAAGAATACTTAAAACATATAATCGGAAAACCTTCTCAAATGTCATTAAGTAAATTCTTTAAGCTAACAGATATATATTTGGATGCACAATTTGAACTGGCAGAATTATTATTAAGGATATAAGAATAATAAAATAATAGTTGTCCGTTTACAAGGTATATTGGTATTAGGTCTTAAAGATATATTACCTTGTAAACGGACAACTATTTACTTTACCTATACTGTGCATCTATATTATGTAATATTTATTCACACAACAAAAAAACAAAAAACCTTTTTGTCCTGCTTAATTTTCCCCTTCAAAGGGAAAAGTTAACCCGTCCAAATCAATATTTATTATATTTTTTATTCTCTTTGTTCCTCCAACCTATTGTAATCATAATATAAATTTGATATAATAAATACATGCAGTAACAAAATAAATTATCAGTAGGAGGTCAACTCAATGCAAACTTGTCTTAAATGTGGCTATAAAGAAAATTTACTATCCTTTCATAAATCAGGTAATACATATTACACAAACAGCAAGACACCAGGAATTAGGTATAAGATAGAAAAAGAAAATAATGTATATTGGTTTTATCACGTAGGAGCCAAACAAAGAAAGGTAAAATTGCCAAATGTATTTAATGTTTTTATTAATGATACAGGAGAATGGAGAGCAGCAGGCGGCCATACAACATTAGAAGAAGCTAAGGAATATTTAAATAAATACGAGAACGAATAACCGTCTTAATGGCGGTTTTTATTTACTCATATCCCAATTATAAACTTCACCACAAGGCCATATTAACCCCTTTAAATCAAACCTACATACATTTACACCTTTTAACTCTCAAAAAGCCACTCACAACGATAATTATATAAACATAGATATTATAATTAAATTTTTCATTGAATTTATGTGAAAAATAAAAGACAAATATAATATAATACTACTTGCAATTGTTTAGAGTATCGTTTATAATGTTATTAATAAAATATTTCTGAGGAGGTTATACAATGTTACAAGAACAAAAAGAATTATACTTTTTTACTAAATTAAAATTTGAAGGAGAATTAAAAAAGATTAGTCCTACCTGTGTAAGTCCTATAATTGCAGTACGGCAGATAGTTAAAAAGGCAATTTATTTATACATTAAAGATCATTGTAGTATTAGAGTTAAACCAATTGAAGTTTTCAGTCATGAAGATTTCCAAGAAGTAAGTAATAAAATCTATAATGAAATTATGAATAATGAATTATAACCCGTTTAAGGGTTATTTTTTTATTTCTTGTCAATCTCTCAAAACTGATAACCTATAAACCCTTAATTTATAAGCATTTATAAATCCCAATATCAGCATAAAAGTATTGTTTTGTTGTGAGTGAATTTTTATGTTTTTTGATTGACATATTGGTTCAGATAGTTTAATATAATAGATAGCAAATATAAATTAATAGGAGGTCATATATTAATGTTGAAAGGTTTAGGAATTAATTTACAAAATGAAAATATTCAAGAAGGTAATCAAGAATCTTTTACATTAGTTTACAATGGCAAACAATGTAAATGTAATATTATAGCAAATGAATTTATACCAGATATTGAGGGTAAACTATATGTATTGGGATACTTGTTTGATGGTTTAGAAAATCACACGATTAAAATTTACTTAACGTAATGATAAAATACCTTTAGATCATCAAGGAGGAATATCGAAGTATATTTAGCTTCAGTAACCTGCTTTAAATAGTAGGTTTTTTCTTTTCCTCAGAATAAAAAAATAATATAATTCCCTTGCAATCTATCATAATTTTTGCTATACTTAATTATAAACTTTTTTATAGAATTTTCTATCTCAGGAAGTGATAACCTTGACATTAACCAACCACGCAAAATTACGCATGAGCCAGCGAATAATAACTTTCCAAGATGTTTTTAATTGTGTCAAGCTAGGAACTTCCTCACCAGCAAAAAACGGCTTAACAAAGTATACATACGGCGAACTATATGTTATTATAGACACTAGCACCAACAAAATTATTACTTGTTGTTTCACTAAATCCTATACGAAACAATTAGAAAAATTTGCAAAGTTAAATTGTATAGGGTTCTATGCAACTATCAAAATGTTAAGGAGTTGTGTAAATGCAGTTTAAATATAAAAATGTAATCATAACAAATTATGACATTAATAACGACCGAGTGTCCGGAACTATTGATGGTAAAAAATTTACTTCTCAGATATTTACAGATAGTTTTGGGCAGTATATAGTAGTAAATAATTGTAAGTATTACCTTAATTGGTTTAAATAGTTTATAGTAAATAACAATATATAGGAGGTAATAACAATATGAAAGATTTGGATAATTTGATTGAATATTATAGTAAAAGATCAGAAATGTATAGATTACAGGTCACTAAATCAAATAGGGATATTGACGCAGCATATAATAATGGAATTGCAGAAGGGTTTATGATGGCAAAAAAGGAATTAGAGAAAGTTAATAAACTAATTAATGAAAAATTAAAAGCATTAATGTAAGCACTCTTTCGGGAGTGTTTTTTATTTTTCTATTCTATAAAATCCTCATACCAACACAAAAAACAACTCTCTACAATCCCTACAAGGACGATAAAATTCAAATCAGGTATAATGTCACCTGTATATTTAACATGGCCTTGCTAGAGTGTTTATAATTGATTTTATAATATTTATCCAATAATTTTATGGCTGTATATGGTTATTATTCAGTAATTAAACTAAAATTAATCTAAAGAATTATAAAATAAATATTCAAAAATAGTATTGACATATCAATCCCACCTGTGGTAGAATAACTTAACTTAAAGAACGTACATAAGCAACACAATAATCATGCTACTAGATGAGGCATTCCCTAGATTGTCAGAGATGATGAAAGATTACCAAAAATTTATAAAAAGTGCTGGCAATTATGTTCAGCCAAAAGTAAAAACAGCAGCGACTGGAACAGGTAGAGGAAGAAAGAAAAAAGTTGTTGAAACTTCTAGTACGGAAAACGGCGACAGCAATAATCTACATAATAAAATAACAGATATGTTAAACGAATATAAAACTGCATAATAATATAAATTATAATCCTACTTTCCAATATGAAATATAAGTAGGATTATAAATATTAATATTTTTATAATATTAATATCTTAATTGTGCTTGTATATATTGCTTATAACAGCGATAACAAGTAGAATTAAGATAATAAAGGGAGGTAATACAATGAGTTTAACTAAACTTAAAGAAAAAATCAAAAAATTCTCTCAGGAAGTGGCCGAAAACACCTATAACGACAGCAGAACAGTCATAACATTTACAGATTTTACTTTATCAGTTGTAACAGGTTCCTGGGAAGCTAATAAACCCGTATGGGTGGCTTTTAGTGGATTATGTACAGAGGAAGAAGTATATCAAGCATTATTATAAGGTTATGAATCAAAAGACGGAATACCAATTAGTTTAATGTGATTTTTGGTTTATCCTCATTAGGTTTTTATTTTAACTGGTGAGGATATGCGAAAAATCACATTATGAGGAGTGTTTTTAATGACAATGACAATAACAGATATAGCTTTTAAAACAATGACACCATATCAAAAAATGGAATATTTTCAAAGTAAGAAAATACCCGTTATAATTCTGGAACAAATTAACTATATTACACCTTTTGAAGAAAATCAGCCAACTAAAAAGTATTTTCTCCAGCATGTAGGTGAACCAATTTGTCAAGGCAAACAAGAAGGAGGTGGGTTTGATAGTTTATCAGAAGTTTATGATTTTTTAGCAAGACAAGTAAAACTTAAAAGTGTAGGTAAAAAAACCTATATTTATGTAAATGGATATTTGTCAGAAACCTATGAAGGATAATAAATAGCTTTATAACGGTTTATGGAGGTTAACCCGTTAAAAACCTCCTACCAGAAAATTAAATTAATAGGGAGGAATTTTATAAATGAAAATGAATTTTTTAAAAATTATTGGAAGAAATAAGGTTTCACTTGTACCTATAACAGTTGAGGGAGAAATAACTGTAGGTTGTTTCCTAAACGGCAGTCATATTTATGACCAAGCTAACGAAAAATTAATTGGTTATAACTTAAAAGTTTCAAAAATTTCAGGAACATACTTAACATGGAAGGTTATGGAAATTGACGGAAAAAATCATGGGTATACTGGTGAAAGATTTGTTTTTCTTGTAGTTATGCCTTTACATGATTCAAGCGGAAATTGTTTCCCAAGAAGGGAAGTTTGGGCACAAGAAGGACTTAATAATTTATTACCATGTGGTCATGTCCGGGGCTGGTGTACGTGTAACGAATGATAGTATCTTGACCGTATCCCTGTATAACAATAACAGAATAATGCAGGGTGTCGGTGAGGATATTTAAATTAAAATAATGGGGAGGTTTTATAATGTTAGAAAATAAAATAACAGAAATTGAAATAAAGAAATTATTACTTACAGTCCCTTTGTCAAAATCAAATTTATTAGAAAATATCCATTCAGCGGTATACTATATTGCATCACCGAGCGAACATCTCACTGGTGGAAAATTTAGAGCACAACAAATTTATACAGAAGGGGAAGGTGAACTTCTTCAAATGTGTTCTGATTTCCGTATTAATTTAATAGATTTAACCAGTGGAAAAGGGAAAACATCTGGTTGGAGGTGCATTCCTTGTGGTATTGATTATGATGAATATACCGCAATGATCAGCATGAGGAAAGAAACTGACTTTGATTATAAACCAAGTCCTGTAGTTGTTAGGTTTTATTTAGTTAGTCTAGAAAAGACAAGGGAAGCATTAAAGTAAAAATTAACTACCTACGGGTAGTTTTCTTTTTTGGTTTATATCAATAGCAAATATAACTTTTATCATGAAATAAATTAGCTTGACATTATTATTTTAGTAGTCTATAATTAGAATTGTAAATGATATTTAAAAACTATATAATACATATAAAGGAGCGTGTTATTAATGAAAACAGGAAAAACTAATTATGAAGTAAATACCAGAATTCGTATAACATTTATTGATGATGAAGATAGTAAAGAACTTGAAGGACAGACGGGAACATTAACACATCCATTCTCTGGATATATGACACCTGGATTTGAAAAGAAATATATTGCTGGCGTATATCTTGATAGAAATATTGGAGCCTGGGGAAATGGGAGTATCTGCAATTTAATGAAAGGTGATAAATTTGAGGTGATAGAGGGTTAAAACCCCTCTTTTTTCTTTTTGGAAGTATGATATAACACTTGACATTTATAATAATATTCTGTATACTTATAGTTAATCAAATACATATTTTTAAGGAGGTATTTATTAATGCTGTACAAACACACTAAAACTGGTGTCATAGTCAAAATTATTGGTGATCACAATGAGCCGTACTTTATTGACAAAGTAAAAAGAGGGGTTCATGTTTATAAGGTAGTACGAGAAGTAAATAACCCCAACAATAAGTTTTTGGTTCCACCACATGAATTAAAACCTTTGACAACGGAAGAAGAATTAAAATACCTTAAAGATAACAATAGTAGTATAAATTAACCGGGAGCAATCCTGGTTTTTATTTTGTCCTTATATATCGCATATAAACCCTTCTAACACCTCATAGTCTCCAAATATCCCTACAACAAATTTAACCTGAAATAGGCCGTAAACACGTTACAACACCATTGACAATTATATTAATACTGTGATACTATTAATTAATACATATACGGAGGTGCAACAATTGAAAATGATTGAAGTATCAATAGAAGAATATGACAACTTTAAAATTTGGTATCTTGAGTATGCAAAACGTAACCAAAACATAAGAAAATTAAAAGTAAAAAGTGGTATTGGATATAGGTTAATTATTGATAAGAAAACAAAAGGAACAGTATGCAACGAAAGTCATACCTCAAACGGATCTAAATATAGAATTAATCCTAGTTGGTATGAAATGTATAAAAATCAAAGTTAATTAAGTAAGTTATAAGGCCGTATAGGTCTTTTATTTTTTGTTTAGATAGTTAAAATAGTACTTGCATTTATATTATCATTGTGTTAATATGTATCTAAGCAATACGGAAACAAATATAAATACATAGGAGGAATTTACATATGAAAAATAACACAACTAATCAAGTAACCGCTGAATTAATTAATCAGCTAACCAGAACTAGCAAACAGATTAAAACTCCAGTTAATCAGGTTACTGCTCAGATGATTCAAATGTTAACTAGATAGTTATATAATTAAAGTAACAAAATAATAATACATAGAATTAAGGAGGTTTTGCAATATGATGCAGAGATTTAAAATAGTTAATCAATACGGTAAAGTATTGAGAGACTTTATAACACCAGATAAACCGGAAGTATGGGCGCGATTTCTAAAGCCCAATGAATATCTTGTAGTTAATGGTAGAACATATGGCCGACTATCAATTCTAGGGAAGCAGTATTATGGAAAAAGAAAAAATGGTATTCCATTGTATGCTACTAATTAACCCTCTTAATTGAGGGTTTTTTATTTTGGCTGAGTATGTTATAGTCTATTGACAACTAACAATTATTTTGGTATTCTATAACTAAGCAATAACAATATAAATCAAGGAGTCGATAACATGGCACGTAGAACGAAAGCAGAACTTGAAACAGCCAGCAGGTTAATTAAATTATACTTAGCTGATACAGAGAATGATCCACATCAAGCTTATAACGAATACATAAAATTCTATCTTATATCAGGTCAGCAGTTACCAAAATACATAAAAGGAATTAAGGATTTTATAAAAGTTTCTACTCAGTATCAGAAAGAATACGAATATAAGCAACAATTAGAACAGCAGAAACAAGATAACAAAGTCCTAGAGCAAGATTATATAGAGAAAATTAAGGAATTAACCAAGGAAGGAGATTACCAAAAAGTTAAAGAATCATACAGCACAGCGACAGGAAATAATAAATTAGCTTTATGTAGTTTGATGAATTATTTACATAATAAAGAATTAGGTATTAAGGAAAATTATAACAAATGGAAGTTTAATGCTAATGAAATTAGAACTTTTATAGATTATGGGATTATATAACCTGTCTTAATTGATAGGTTATTATTTTATCTGTATGAACAGATAACGCTTGACATTTATATTAATATTGTGTTAATATTAAATAATTAAATCATACTAATTAAGTTATAAGGAGTGAATTTTAATGTCATATACTGCCCTATGCAAAAAATGGGAAAGGGAATCCGAAAAGAAATATAAACTAGAAAGAGAAGAAAGAAAGAGACAGCAAGCAATATCAGAAAAATTCCAAGAGGAAATATACATAGCAAAAGGGAAACAAGAAAAACAAGAAATAATAGAGCAGGAGGAAAAGCAACAAAGAGTATATGCCATCAAGAAAGAAATGCTTGAATCTTTGCAGAAAAATAATCCCTTTACTTATAAGCAGTATTTAATTCTTTGGGATATTATAAACAGTGATTACAATCAGATATTATCTGATATTAACAGAGGACATATAACAGCAGAAGACATTCAAAAAATAATTGCATATGTGGAGAGTTTTAACAATGAAATAATAAGCGAATACTGGAAAGAGAGATTAACCTGTTAATTTAACAGGTTTTATTTTTGACTGAGTGTAAAAAGTAGTTGTATTTATATTAATACTGTGATAGAATAAGTTAATGAATAAATATTAATGGAGGTTATACAAATGACAAAGGAAACTATTAAAAAGATTATGAAAGATAATATGATTATGAGTAACCAGGATGCAGAATCGGCCTTAAATTTTGTCAGAGATTTAATTGACGCAGAAATTGATCATATGGAAAAAACAGAACCATATGCGACAAATTATATTAATAATATGAAAGAAGCAAATAGTAGTTTAACAAATTTATTAGATGAATTATACGATTAAAATTAAAGAGGTTATTAACCTCTTTTTTATTTATTAATATCATAACAAAAACTCGATTTTATGCAAATATTGGTATTTATAAAGTCAATAAAATCAATGGTTTTTGAAATAGAGGTATTGACATTTATATTAAGATTGTGTATACTATTATTAAATATTAAAACATTAAGGAGGTTACATCAATGGGATATGAAAGCAGGATTTATATTGTAAACAAAAGGAATAAATTAGAGACAGAGGAAAAAAGATATGCGGAGATAATTGCAGTATTTAATATGTGTAAATTTGATTCTTTTGAAGGAATCTTTAAGACAGAAACAGACTGTTATATTTATGCAGATGATGGAAATACACAAATAATGGAAGATTGTTACGGGAAACCATTGAAAGAATCTCCTATATCAGATGTAATAACATATTTAGAAGAATACCAAACAGAACGAGAACATTATAGGTGTGTCGCTCCATTGTTAGGATTGTTAAAAAGTTTTGATATTACAGAATGGGAGAATTTAGCAGTTTTGCATTATGGATATTAGTTTTATTTTAAGGCCGTTATAATATTCGGCCTTATTTTTATGCTTGACATTTATAATATATTTCTGTATACTATTATTAAGTTAATAATACATATTAAATTTAAGGAGTGGAGCAAATGAATAAATACACACAATTGAAAAATAATCATCAAGAAGAAATTAATAACTTCCCCATGTTTTTTGCTTTTAATGATAAACAATTTAATGAAGGTATGCAAAAATTAGGACTTGACCATTTGGAAACAGATAAATTATATAAATTAGGTGGAACGGGCGGTTTTTACCGGAAGACTGATGCAGAAGCATTGCATGAAATGTTTAACAGACATAGGCAGGAAATGAAAGAAGCTAGAGAAACAGATGATCAATTTATTTTTGATATGTTTAATTATGAATTAAGTAATCATGAGTATATTGTAACTGGTTATTCTGGCGACGCTATAACTGCATTGGGTTTAACAATTGAAGAAGTAGAAAATAACCCAAGGTTATTAAAAGCATTAAAAAAAGCATGTAAAGCACAACAGGATTGGTATATTAAACATGGTTAAAATATTAAGGTCAGCAATGGCCTTTTTATTTTTCTCTAAATTAATTTAAAAATCTATTGCATTTATTTTATTATTGTGATAGAATAATATTGTTAGCAAATTAAATAAGGAGGTTTTCAAAATGCAAAACAAAGTCAAGAAAGCAATTTGTGGTCATGTTGAAATTAACGGCAAATATTGGGAAGCTGTTAAAATAGAATATGCTAATGAGGAAATAGGAATTAAACATATTAACCCAAGTAATCTTAGTAAACAAAATCACCTTATTGGTATTACTTCACCTCTTGGTAAGTATAAATTTTACCAAGAGGGAACATTAGAAGGTTATCACTGTGATTCAACTGTATTGTCATGTATTGTGTCAGCAGAAGTTATGAATATTTTAGAATAACTTATATAGTATGCTATATTTACTCATTCTGAATAATATCTTAATAGAGTGAGTAAATGTGGTAAGACTGTAAGATAATCAAATAAATAAAAATTTAAGGGAGGATTTTAACATGATTAAAAGAAATTATAATATTTATTTAGTACCTACTTGGGAATTAGCAAATGATTTACCGTTTGTTCCTCATGCTACAGTCGAGGCAGAATACGGTAATAATGTATTAGAAGGTAGAATAATAACACTTGCACATCATGTAGAAAAATATAAAAATTGTCCTTCACCTTGCAATGTAGATTTAAGAGATTTTTCTTTACCTATTAGTAGTAATATTGTTATTTCTCATTTTGACCTTGATACCATTGGTGGTATCTTGGCATTAACTGGTAACAAATATTACATTGATGAATTTTGGAAAATTGCCGAATATATTGATTTAAACGGCCCTCATCATATTCATAAATTTCCTCAAAATATTCAAGATTTATTTAATGCTTATTGGAGTTATACAGCAGAAAATAGAGCACCACGTATAACTGAGATTACTGATGTAACAGATATTGTATTCCAACATGGTCAAGTGTTGGATGAAATACTGGAAATTAATGGAAATAACTTATCCTGGATTGAAAAAGGTAAAATATGGGCAGCAAATGTCCAGAAGGAAACTGAGTCAAAGTTGGTCATGGAAACAGAAAATTATCGTGTATTTTCTACAGATGGCGTATTTTGCGGAGCAAGTTATTACTCACCCACCCATAAAACTATTGCTAAAGTTTGTATTAGCTTTAATGAAAAATTTAAAGCAATAACAGTTTCATGTTCAGATAATTCCTTAGATTGTCGTGAGTTAGTACAGAAACTTTGGGGTAAGGAAGCAGGAGAGCATAAAGGTATCGCTGGAAGTCCTAGAGGCATAACAATAACTCAAGATGACTTAAAATCAGCAGTATATATGGTAAAACGTGAAATACTTGATCCACATACAACAAATCTACCTTGTAAAATGGGTGGATATACTGGAAAATGTACTTTTGACTATGCATACTGCAAAGATTGTCCTGTATATAAAAAATGTGTAAAAAATGTTTTTGAATGGGGTTATACATTCTCAGGGTGCGAATTTGCCGAACCAATTAAATCAAGTTATGCTTGTAATAGATGTAATTATACATGGGAATCAAATGAACCAACATTGTGTCCTATATGTAGCAATTCTCCAACACATGAAAAGGAATAATAATTGCTATAACATATTATATTATATTTACCAGTTTACAGCGGTATCTGGTTAAAAACCGCTTACCAGAAAATAATATACATGAAGAGGAATAGAGGAAATTGACAAATTGTTTAGTTAGAAACAAATAATTAGAATATTTATTTGTGGACACTGTTTTAATTTATAGGATATAGTCTATAATTTATATAACAGTGCCCCATGATAAGTATTTTGATTAAATTAATAAGGAGGTTAATAAATAATGATAGGTTTATATGAAGCAAAATTAAATTCTGCATTGAATGAAAAAATTAAAGAAATTCAAGTAGAAGGAAAGAATCAAATATTTTCTATTTTGCATAATTATTATGGTGCCATTGTTTCAGTTAGCAGATACCCAATGGGACAGATTATGCATATTATTACTTGTAGTTTTGCTATTCGTTTTAATCTTGCATTGGTAGATATTTCATTCCCTGTGGAATATCCCAAAAGTAAATTAACAGGAGAAATTGGCCAAGATGTAGAAATAATTATATATAATATCGAATACTTTTTAGGGAAATTTTTAAAAGTGTTCCAGGAGGTAGATAACTGATGACTAATAAAAAACAACGTACCATTAAAGCTAAATCTCTTCGCCTTGCTGTAAAAGGGCTGATACTGCCTCAATCAATTCAGTTAGTTAAGAATATATCTGATGAATTTAAATTTCTTGACTTATTGAAAACTTATGGTTTTACTTATGATGAAACCATAACAGGTCATTGTCCGTCAGATGGCGCACCGGAAGGGTATTATAGTGTTTTTAAAAATAATCAATTAAAAGGCAAGATTTATTTTGATTGTTGCGGAATATACATATAAGGGAGGAGGAAAATTAATGTCTAAATGTAAAAATTGCATAGAATTATCTTTGAAACTTCAAGAATCAGAAAAACAGTTTAATGATTTATATAGAGTTTTTGAAGCAAATAGGAAATCACACGAAGAATTTTCTATATTTTTATCTAAATTAACTAATGGTAAAAGTTTAGATAAAATGGAAATTATCAGGCAGTTTAAAAATTATGTGAGTTTGAAAGAAACTAATAAAATCGCCAAAAAGTTTATTATTTAATTCTTTGTAACTACTCATATATTTTTATATTATTGTATATGAGTAGAAAGGAAAGAATTGAATAAAATAAAGGAGGAATTTTAGATGTTAATAATCAAAAATAATAAACACGGTGACGAAGTAAAATACAACATTAAAGCACCAGAAGGTATTATTATTGTAGAGCGTCCGGTTTACGAGTGTCGTGAGCCTCACGATTACGAAGGTGACAGCACTGAAATATTTACTTGTGATTTTTTCAAAGTTGATATTTCCAGTTTAAATGAAAATAACATTGAAGAGTTTATTGAAGAAAATGCTACCAGTATTCATTATTCTCGTAACGGCTATGGTGAATTTTAGTAGTTTATTATTCATTATATATGTACTTACAAGAGTCTATGATAGACTATGACAGCACATATATAATGGTATATTTATTAAATATTAATAGGGAGGCAACACAATGGGACATTTTTGGGATTCAGAAAAGAATTATCCTATGTATGGTAAAAGTAGGTATTTTTCAGGTTATGAGACTATTTCAGAAACAGAGAAAAAAATAAATATACTTGATAATGAAGTAATATTTAAGTCAGAAATATCAAGAAGATATAGCCTTGATACTCATACAGATATAAAAAAATATACAACACCAGAATTTATTACTATAACAGTTTCTATTTCTTCATTATCAGTAACTAAAACATTAATGCCTATTGATGAAAAGAAAGAAAAATATACCGTACATGCAGATCCTAGATATTCTAATCAAAAAGTTTTAATTGATATATTACGTTCAATTGAGATACCAGAAAAGATTCATCCTCAAGATGGACATTATATATTTACTTTTAATGCTAACAATAAATATATTCAATTTTAACCTTCTTTTTAGAAGGTTAATTTTTTGCTCAAATACTATAAAAACACTTTACAATTATATTAAGATTGTGCTATAATAGAGTAACAGGTTAAGGTAATACATAGGAGGTAAAGCGAATGAAGAAATTTTTCTTTGTTGTTGAAGGTGATAATGAGGAAGATTTACACACATTTAATATTTTTGCTAATACATACGAGCAAGCAAGGGAAAAAGCATTTAAAAAATACTTTAGAAAAACAGGTAAAGAGGCTACTGGTATTTGTGGATCAATCGAAGTGTAAAATCGTGATAAATCTGGTGCTTTATTATGACATTTTAAGGAGGATTATTTAATGAAAAAATTAACAAAGGCCGAAGCAAAAATTATTTTAACATCTAAAGGTTACAAGGAATCAAGTTTTGATGAATTTTATAAAAATGAAAGATACATACAAAATGTTCAGCAGTTTTATGTTTGTGAGCATAACTTAGATAGAGTATTAAAACCCAATTCAAATTTATTCTATCTATTATAAATAAAGTTGTTGCACCGTACCATTAAAAATGTTATAATAGTAATATAAATATACGGGAGGCTGAAAACATGAGTTATTTTGAATCTTTTATGTATTTAAAAAACAGAGGATGGAAAACTTCGGAACTTGATTCAATGACGTTAAAGCAGGTTAAAGGATTAGCAGCACAAGTAGAAAATGGAGAAATTAAGTCAAAAAAGAGATAGTAATATATATACCCCATTAAGGGGTATTACTTTTATAATGTTATAAAATGACAATTTTGATCTGACTTAAAGGAGGTTTATAAAATGAATCAAATAAGTGTATTAGAAGCAATTAAAAGAATTGCAAAAGGTGAAAAAGTTATCTGTAAAAGATTATTGCCAAATAATGAAATGTATGTATGCAGAATATATGAAAAGGAGAATATGATTAATGCAGGTGATTTATTACATGGAATCTGGTTTATAGAATAATTTGAATTAACAGGGTTAAACCCTATATTTTATTTTGCATATTGACAGGTTAACAGAATTATATTTAAACAGTATAATACATATTGAAGGGAGTTTTTAAAAATGAAATGTGAAGCTACAACATGCATGCAAGCATAATAAATTAGAGAATTCTTTATATGGTTATTGCCAAAAGCAATATCCTAGACTTGAAGTAATACAAGACCAAGTAACATATGAGGAAACAAAAACAGGCAGATGCTTTGACTATCAGGAAAAGAATAATAAAAGGTAAAATTCCTATCAATCACACTTGACAAGTCAAAAGAATAGTATTATAATTATACTTAGTACCACACATTAAAAGGAGGTTTTACTTATGTTAGATAATAGAGATTTAAAAAAAGTGTTTAAAAAGGCTGAAGAACTAAAAGAATTTAATACTAAAAAATTTGGCGATTTAACAGTGTCAGAATTAAACCATTATTTCAATAAGGCCGAAGTATTAATTGACTATATATTTTGTTTTAAAGAAGGTTTGGAGATACAGAAAGAAGAACAATAAATAACAGATGTATATATATTAAATAGGAGCCTAAAAACCTCCTGTTTTTATTTTTGTTTTTAGTGTTTTGGGTATTGTAATTTAATAAGAAGTATAATATAATAAGTATCGGGTAAGTAAATATATATTAAATCAATTAAAAGGGAGTTGTTGAAAAATGACAAGAGAAGAGATGTTAAACCATATAAAAGAAACAGTAAAGGCATTTTATGCAGCAGGTGGAACTATAGAAATTAATTCTAGTTTACCGTATGTAGCAATTAAACAGACTGACGGATCGGAATACTTTTTCCAAGGTGAAGAGGCCGAAAACTTATTAAATAAAGTGCCAGAAGATATAAACGAGGAAGAATATATTATATGGGTATCTCAAGGCTGGTAAAATCCAGTCTTTTTTATTTTATCTGAGAGGATTGACTTGTTAACAGAAGTATATTATAATTGTAAGTGTAAATAGTATATAAGAAAATTAAAGGGAGGATGATAAAATGAATAAATATATTATCATGTATGATAATAGTAAATCATTATTTGATGATTACCAAGTAATAGAAGGTAAGACCCCAAAAGATGCTCTTAAAAAGCATTTTAACAAGGATTTTGAAAGATTAACAGGTGATGCTGGCAGGTATGCCACAATAATATTGGTTAAAGGTGAATTAAGAGGAAAAACAATTTATTATCCAGGGAAACGATGTCAAAGGTTATGTTTTAAAGAATGTAGTTGACAAAGGCATAGAAGTATATTATAATTATAAATATCAAATACATATATTGCTGAGGAGGTTTTACTTAATGACTAATAAAGAACAATTTATTAAATTTGCTGAAAATTCATTGAAACATAAGGAAATATCTTTAAATGATCAAATTAACGGAATGGTTAATAGGTTAGAATCACTTTTAAAAGAAGTAAAAAATATCGCTGAAAGTGATTTTTACAACTTGTCAGATAAGGCAGGAAGAATATTACATGAAACACAATACGCAGTAGTAAATTTAAATATTGATGGAATTATAAGAACTGTAGCAGAATATCAAGTAGCAGAAGCAAGAATGGAAACTATAAAAGAATTAAAAAGTGAAGAATAAGACCAGGGAAAACCTGGTTTTTCTTTTGTTTGAATCATAACAAAAGACAAGTTTGATCACAATCTTAGTAACAGAAAACAAATATAAAAATACCATAAATTAATGTTGACAGTATGAATATTATTTGATATACTTACTATATTAGATTAATAAAATAATTCTAGGAGGCAACAACAAATGGCAAAATTGATTGAAGAATTAAAAGGTGTTGAGCAAAGAAGCCTAAATTATGTCAAAGAAGATATTTTAATACTTGGCAATAATTTAAATTCTATACATAACTATTTAATGCATAATATAAATACAGATATTAAGACCATTAACAGTATTTTAAATGAAAAAGATGAACATAAAAAGGAATTTGTTAATATTGTATATGGTGCAAGTCTTAACGCTAACATTTATTATTATAATCAGTATTTTGGTATTAGCGAAATAAAAGGAATTGCAAAAACTGGTGAATCATATAATTGGATTGAAAAACGAGAATATAAATTTAAAACAAATGAACATGGAGTTATTATTTTTACATATAATGTGGTAGAACTCACGGAGCCAAAATTGAACAATAAAGTTAATTATAATTTTGTTGTTGATAAATTGAAAAACGTAATATTTACTAATTACCCTTTCTTTGATTTAGCTAAGATTAATAACAGTCTAACAATATAGAAAACCGGATAAATTCCGGTTTTCTCATTTTAAATAATCATTTCCTCATATTTTTAGTAAGAATAATAAAATAAAAATTATTAAAAAAGTTGCTCAATAGTATTGACATACTAACGACAATCTGATAAAATAAAAAGTGTCAAGAGCGAAGCAAATAACAAGTATAAATACATAATATAAATTAAAGGAGTTTGATAAAATGACAGCATATCAGCAATTTATAAAAAATCCTATTATCGAACCAGGGAAAATTGCTAGATTGTGGGAATTAAAAGTAAAAGTAAATAAAAATATAGAAAATTTAACAGATTTTTGCAGAGATTTTTTAAGTCAAGTTGGGTTTATGTATACTGGATATATGAAAGATGAAAACGGAGTATGTAAAGCGGCATTTAATAATAAATTCATATGGGACGGAGCAATTCAGGACGGTGAAATGTTAGTGTTAAGAATTAAACAATTATAGGGAGGGTTGAAAAATGAAAAATAAATATGCAGAAATAGGAAGAAAAGCATTTTGGGGTTATGAAGAATACCAAAGTTTATTATTACAACAATATCCAAATGGTTGTACATTGCAGGAAGCAATTGATTATTTTATAGAGCATGGAGAAGAATTAGAAGTTTTAGGTTTAATTTAAATATATGCCGGGATTTTATTCCCTGGCTGAAGAATCAGAAATTTATATATCTGGTTTTTCATTGAGGGAATAAAATACATAATAAGGAGTGTTTTAAAAAATGAACAACAACAATATTATTGATGAGTACGAGGAATATTTAGTAACTGATGGCAATGGGAATTTAAGTGGTTATTTTAAAACCTATAATGAAGCCATAAGCAACGCAAATAAACATAAACAATCACAAATATATGGAGCATATTGGACATCTTCAAAATCTAAAGGACTTTTACACAGAGATTGGAAGAAAATATCATAATTATATTATAAAAGGAGTGGTTTATAAATGTCAAAGCAATACATTCGCAATATGGGAACAGGTAAAATTGAACTACATTTTAATAAAGAAGATTATCAATCGTTACCAGATAGCACTAAAAAACTTATCAAAAGTAATTTTCTTTTTAGTCGTTATTCTGGAGCTTGGGTAAGTCGTTGTAAAGAGCCTAACCTTTATCATGTTATACAAGTAGCTAAACAATTAGGATTTACCGAGGAACAACGAATAGGTGAAAGACTTTCTTTTGCCGAACAACAAGAACATAAAACAGAACGGGCAGAAGTTAGAGCAGATCGTTATGAACAATACGCAGTAAATGCGGGAAATAAAGCAAAATCAATGCAAGCAGAATTTAATGAGTGTAGGAAAGATTTGTCTTGGTTAACTCAGCCTAATATAAATAGCTCAAGTGGTAGAGCATTTACTAATCGTAAAAATAAAATTGTTGAGCGTTATGGTAAAGGATTTAATGAATACCGGAAATATTCTGATTTCCGGGAACGGGCAGAAACAGCTAGAAATACGGCAAGTAGCAACCAATTAAACGACAAAGTATATCTTAATAATAGAATCAAAGAATGTCAAAAGAGCATAAATCAACTTAATAAAAATATTGTTAGTTACGAGGAAATATTAACTGGAATAGAAAAGGGTGAAAGTAGCAAATATACTATTGAGCAGGTTAATGGTTGGATAAATGAAGCACTTGATCGGTTAGAGGCTGAAATTGATAAACAAGCCTATTACCAAAATTATATGGATGTATTAGGCGGCGTGACTTATAGTAGGGATAATATTAAATCTGGTTATATTGTTCAAATAAGGGGTAGACATTGCCAAATTATAAAAGCAAACATTAAAACGGTTGACATTAAAAGTATAAGCACTGGTATGATTTTAAGATATGACTATGCAGAAATACAAAGCATAGTTAAGGCAGAGGAAGTAAAACCAAAACAGGAAGCAGAAAATCACCCTTATAAAACAGGGGAAATACTTATAGCTTGCCGTCCTGCCGATAATAGTATTTATAAGGCATATCAAATAACGAAAATAACAGCAAAAACTATTCAAATACAGCAAATAGAAATATCAGAAGGTAGACCAATGTCTGGACAATTTAAAAATAATAGTAAGCCGGAACGCAAAAAACCAATTGTTAGAAAATATACTAATGAATGGACTGTATATGACAACAACGATTGGCAGTTAACAAAGTATATAGATAATGAAGTAGAAAAAAGGTGTTGTTAATATGTTTACTTGGTTTTTATGTCCACACTGTCAGAAATAGAAACTATTTAAACTATTACCGGGAGCCGTAATCAAAAACATTATAGTCTATTGCAAGAAGTGTAAGAAGGAAATAATCATAACCTAAAAATTAAATAAACCTTAGAGCCATTAACACGTATTTATATAATAAGGTTAGTGGTTTTTATTTGTTTGAATACCTAAAAGCAATAAACTATCATATATAAGCCGATTTAAGGCCACAAACTAATAAAAAGGCAAAATACCAAATAAATTAAATAAACACCTCTTAAAACGAATCCTAACGTCATACAGCCGTATATAGAATCATAAATACATATACATATAAAATATCAAAAGAAAGGAGTATCTAACATCATGGACTTACAGCAACAAAAGGAATTTATACAACTATATAAACAATATCAGGCCACGGATAAAGACATTATAAAGACTAACCTTAAAACATACATGGATAAGTCAGACTTAATGGTTATGACGATAGCCGAATTAATAAAAATTCCACTTTCTACTTTATATCAGTTAAGAAGGTATAATAATTCATATAAACCTGATTTTATGACTGCATTAATTATCTGTGATTTACTTGGAATATCTATAACAGAAGTCATGCAACCAATCCAAGGTTTAAATATTCCAGAACCTAAAAATACAAAATGGGATATGACAGCAAAGCATAAATTCATAGTAGATTATAACAATATGAATATAGATGATATTTGTCATAAATACAGTATTACAGTTAGAACAGCGCAGGAGTATAATAAAAACTTTGTACGAGATATGGAAGAGATTAACTAAGGTAACAACAGACATATATTGACAATTAAGTTGTATGAGTCAATAACAGCGACATATGTTTTGAACTAAGTAAATTTACAATATACTATATAATCCCATAACAGCCAGCATATATATAAACTTCTAAAAACTTACAAAAATGTATATGACTGTATAACAGCAAGGGTATGGTCAACCTGGAGATTATTTTAAAGTCAATAACAGTCACCATTAAATAGTTGATAGATTTTGAAATATTTAATAAATTAGTATTGACATATCAGCTAACGTGTGGTAAACTAAGTATAGTAAATTAATTATATTAGTATTTTATAAAGGAGTTGAGCAAATGAAAGAGAATAATAATAAGATAATTATTTGTAAAGGTACAGCACTTATTCCTGCAAGATTTTGGGCATGGGCAGTTTGTACAGAAGAAGAATTCACCGAAGCAATGAAAGAACATGGATGGGTAAAATCAGAAACTACAAAATATTTAACAAAAGAACAATTATATTATTTAAATGATAATAAGTAATATGTTGTTTTAATAAAACATGGATTTGGTTCTAACTACCAGTTTAACAAACCCTTGATTTATAAGGGTTTTTAAGAATATAATATTTTAAAATTTAAGATTTATATAATTAAAAGGAGGAATTCATATGAGGAATTCTGAATTAAAGATAATTTGGTGTAATAAATATGAAATGTCAGTATCACAAATAAATATAGATACGAATTTTTGCATGAATATAATTGGACGTTCAAAAACATGTTTACAAAGTTGTAAGTCAATAAAAAATTGTGTTCAAAAATTATCTTCAAACAATTAATATGTTTTGTATCTATCTTACATTAACATATTTTAAACACTCAGTAAGGTAGTATAGAGAACATAATAATTAAAGGGAGGCAATACATAAATGAAAAATATATTTGTTTTAGATTGTGAAACCGATGGTTTATATGGTGATTGTTTTGCGGTTGGTGTATTTGTATTATCATCAAATGGTTTAATTATAGACAAATTTTCCGGTATTTCTAAAATAGAAGAAATCACCAATGAATGGGTAAAAGAAAATGTATTATCAGAACTTGATGGACTGAAAAAATTCCCAACACGTTTAGAAATGCGTAATCAATTTTGGGATTTCTGGATGAAATATAAAGATTCTTGTATTGCTATTGCAGATATTGGTGTTCCTATTGAATCTGCATTTTTCAAACAATGCGTTTTAGATGATTTAGAAAATAGACAATGGGATGCACCTTATCCACTTCATGAAATTGCTACATTGTTATTATCGAAAGGTATTGATTCTGATATTAATCGTATAAAATATTCAGAAGTTAATACGGAAACTATCAAACAACATAACCCTGTAGATGATGCTTATGTGTCTGGATTATGTTGGATTAAAGCAATGGAGGTGAAATAATATGTCTTCAAATTTTGGCAAAGCAAGTAAAGAACAATTTGGTAAAAAAGATTATCCTGTTAATATATTCAAATATTTTCCTGAGAAACCTATAGTGAAAATTAAAAGCAAGATAATTAAAAATAATATGTATTCAAATGGTATTAATAATGCTTATTTTGTAGACATTTATGTAGGAGAAAGAGATGGGAGCAATGGAATGACCAATAGGGTAAAAATAGATAGTAAGAGTAAGAAAGATGCAGTAAAGTATCTTTTGGAGCATTGGAATATTGTGACAAAATAAGGTTTTTATTACAACATATTAATAAAGGAGGATATAAATAATGACTGATTTAGAAAGAAATATGGTAAAAATTAACACATATCTAAAAAGAGCATATGAAATAGGTAAAAATGTACCAAATGGTGTTAATTATAATAATATATCAGATATATTAACATTGCTTGTTACTGAAGCAGAAAAGAAAGATAAAGTTAGAGTATCCTTTGATGCGTTATCAAGGGAATATGCTTCAGGATTTTATGATAATGTTAATTAATAAAACTGTTGACTTTTATATTAGTATTGTGTTACAATTAGATAATAGATAAATAATTATGAGGAGGCAGATACATAATGAAATATTCACAAATTCCACAACTAACCTCAGTAGGTAGTTATCAAATCAATATTAATTTGAGTGAAGTAAATGTTACTATTGCCAATTGGACAGAAAGACATAGCTTAGAATTAAATCCTGATTTCCAACGTGGCCATGTTTGGAATGAAGAGCAACAAATTTCTTTTATTGAATTCCTACTCAGAGGCGGTAAATCAGCAAAGGTAATTTACTTTAATCATCCTGGTTGGATGGACGATTGGAAAGGCAATATGGTTTGTGTTGATGGTTTGCAAAGATTAACAGCATGTATGAGATTTTTAAACAATGAAATTCCTGCATTTGGATGTTATTATAAAGAATTTGAAGGATTTATGCCACTTGATATTGATTTACTATTTAATGTTAATAATCTTAAAACCAAAGCAGAAGTATTGCAATGGTATCTGGAATATAATACTGGTGGAACTGTTCACACTGAGGAAGAAATTAATAGAGTTAAAATGTTACTTGATAAAGAAAAATAATACAATTTATCAAGGGTTTGCTTAAATATTCGATCTCACAAACCCTTGATATTACTGACTTTGTAATATCCAATATTTGCATAAAAGTAAAATTTTATCACAACTAAAATAAGGAGGATAATTATGAATATTAAAAACATACTATCAAAGATTTTTATGAGAAATGGGAATAAAAAGAATTTTAATAGTGATATTTGTGATAAAATATATCATGAAAATCATAAGGAGGATATTTACTTATCACATATAGACATGATGAATCAAGATTTTTCTAAGATAAATGATATATTTATGAATTATATTAAGGTAAATCATCAATTGCCTTCGGTTTTTAATTCATCATTTGAAAATGAAATAGAAACAATTATACCATGTGATATAAAGAAATGTGTAGATATTGTATTACAAAATGTTCATAAAGATATTAAAGTTAGTGATGTAAAGAATTCTGTAATATTGATTGAAAATGTTCACGCAGATATTATATTGAGCAATGTTAATAATTGTTATTGTTTTATAAGAAATGTGCATAAAAATGTTAAAATACAACATTGTAATAATACTGTATTTATATGTAAATTGACACATGGAAGTATATATTGTAATGATAATGAAAATGTTAAAATTATTCATAAAGATCATGTAAGATATACGTCTGCCGAGCAAGATATTTCAAATATAGATTGTAAATTTTACCCTATAGATTCTGATGAATTTAAAAAAGATTTCTTATTTAGTAGTTAATATAGTATTGTAATTATTTTAGCATTGTGTTATAATATTTATAGTTAAATAAATAAATGGGAGGCATATATAATGAAATCAGCACTATTGAAAAAACAATTATTAGACCCAATTCAAATTCAAGAAATTCAATCTATAATCGTCCAGAAAGTTTTAAAATCTATACCTGATAAGTCGATTGAAATGATTATCCGTAATATTATATTTAACCCTCAAAACACTATTGATTGGGATTCAGCTATTGGTGCAGTATATAAGTATATGCCGGAGTTGGGCATGGATGATATTTAAATCTTTCACCATTGTAAAATTTCAGCAATACATACAAAAACATTGGAATCAATCAGACATATCACTCTATCAAAACGCAAAGTTACACAATGGAATAGGGTGCTATACTAAAGACAATTCACTTTTAGGTTTTGCTTGGTATAGCACGAAAACTAATAAGTATTGGAGATTGAAACATATATATCCTGAAATATGGATGATATTATTATTAGAAGTGCATCCAAGCCAACGACAAAAGGGTATAGGGAGCAGTATTTTAACTGAGATATACAGAAGGTTGCCGAAGGGTAAGACGTTGGTTGTTGGAAGTGAGAGAACGGAAGAACACAGGAATTTTTATTTGAAGAATGGATTTGTTGAGGATTCGACAATGGAATATGAATTTATTAAGAGTAAATTATAGAACGAGAGAGGAGATAAAATAATGAGACATGAATTTTATAATTGCTTCAAATGTCATCACGAATTTACTAAAACAGTTTCCATTGGTGAAAATGTTAATTGTCCTAATTGTGGAAATCTAGTTAAAGATGGATTTGATTGGGAGGATGAACAGGAAGAAATTGAAGAGAAGACCATGACAGCACAAGAAAGATTTGAAGCATTCACTAAGGAATTATCAGAGTTAAGTGAAAAATATGGTATAATGATTACGTCAGTAGGTGGTGTAGATATATTTGAAATAGGTGAATTAGTAGATGTTAAATATAGCAATGACAATACAAGTGGAGATTTGCATCCTTATAGTTATAAAGTAGTGAATAAATAGAGAATAGGAAGGAGATTGTTAATTATGGATAGAAAAGATTTTAGTTATACTTGCAATGCTGAAGGATATATGATTCAGTATAAAGGCAAAAATATTGGTGGTGCTGGAATTATTGGAAAATATAAAGGTAGGAACAAAATACAACAAATTAATGATTATAAACAGCAAGCAGAAAGAACAATTGATGAATTATGCAATAATAGAGGTTATCAATATATGGTAAATAAAATACAGGAAATTGATTGTGAAGAAGTTTGTTTACGTATTAGAAATGAAGTTTGATTTGTTTAATCATGTTCTGATGAGATAAAATTATCAATAGAAAAACTTAGAATAATTCTAGATATAATTACTTTTAGATAAAGGAGATATATTATGAGCGACAAATATAACGCCACTTTATTAGCAAAACATATTGAGAATGCGATAAATGATGTTAGAAAGTTAGGAATAAAAGTTGCAATATGTGGTGATAAAATTCTTGTAGAAAATACTGCACATGAATATGCTCTTAAAAGTATGAATGTTAACCCTGAAGACCATTTTTATAAAGGATATATTGAATTAGAAGTGGAAGATGAAGAATAATTTTAAAAGGAGAATATATTGATGCACATTAATAATTTTGGATATGAAAATGCATGGGAAAAAGAAAATATAATTAATAATGCATTTAGTAAAAGTAATAAGGAAGCAACATATGTGGAATTTTCACAAGCAAAGTTTAGAATACATACCCCTAATTTCAATGGTGGCACAATATCCACAAATTGTAAGAAATTAGATGGAGAAGATTTGGAAGTTATTAGAAGTTTTAATTTAAAAGAATTAAATGATTTAGAAAATGATTTAGATTATTTAAAGGAATTAATTAAGAATAGGAAATCTGAATTGCTCAACGCAGTAACAGAATATAAGTTAGAAGTTAATAAAACTAAAAATGGCAATAAAAAAGTAGTATTTATAAATGTGTGGCAGTATGATAAAATTAAGGATATATACGGAGATTCAATTCATAAGAATGAACAAATAATTGAAAGTTTTGAAATACCAAATACTAAACCTCACCAAGAAGAAATTGAAAAGAAAATAGCAGAATTAAAGGTTAAATATCAGTTTAAATAAATGGACAGTTTTATTATATTTTTTAAATTAAATAATTAGGAGGAATAATTAATGAATTTAAGAGGGTATGAAGTAAATATAACAAAAAAATATGAAGTAAAGGACGATAGAAAGTATAGTTATAGAATATTTGGCAATGATAATATACCTGTATTAATTGTTGGTAATAGTTATGACAAAGAAGAAATTGATGGTTATATATCCCATATTACTACTCCATATGACAAAATGGGGTATGTATTTTCAAATATAGTAATACCTACATTAACTCAAAACAAATATATTGAATTAACTGAAGATGAAATTAATGAAATAGTTAGTGCATTATAGGAAGGTTTAATTCCTTCCTTAAATCTTCTTTAATCGAGAGGGTTTAAGGAATTGATTAAACTTTAATAAGGAGATGTATTATTTATGTCTTTAAAAAGTGAATATGAAGATATGGAAATTGTAAAGTTTTTAAGTGAAGGTGGAATTCCTGTATATAAAGAAACAGCAGGGAAAGATATGGAAAAATACAAGATTCTCGGTTTAGTAAATTTAAGTTTTGAAACAGAAGAATTAGCAAAGAAATATTATGTTGATAATAAACTTTTTCTAAGTGAAAAAATGTGGACGGAAATAAATAAATATGATTAATAATTCAAGTCTTAACAAAAGAATGATTAGGTTATGTTTTGGTAATTTGCAAATATTTATAAATCAATGCTTTATGAATAGTATTATTAAAATAAAAATATAAATATGGAGGGATACATAATGCAAACTATTAAAAATCTTAGTCAATTAAAAAAGGAATTACAAATAGGTAAAAGATTTATAGTTGTTGATCATCAAAAAACCTGAATTAATAAACCAAATTAGAGAAGTAAATAAAGTACAAACTAATGCTATATATGTAATTATTACTGATAAACCAGAGCATGAATGGTCAAATTGTAACGGCGGTAAAGGTTCACGTATGGAATACGATAAAGTTAATCATTATCAGTTTAATAAAGAATCTATTAAATGGTTTAAATTACCCATAGGAAGTGAAAATAATCAATTAATAATGGAATTTAGATTATTTTAAAAAAAATACTTGTTATTATTTTATCAATGTGTTATAATAAATTAAATAAATAATTTATGGAGGTTATCATATGCATGGTTGGTTATCACCAGAAGGTATATTTTATGATTCTTATAATCTTCTCACACACTTCAGAAAAGCTAATGAAATAGTGGATTGGGATAATATAGAATTTGACGGAGTAGACCCATTGACTGGCAGTTCTCCCTGGTGTGCTGAAAGAATCTTAGAAATATTAGGTTGGGTTAAAATTGGAAGTGCTGAAAAATTTAATTGTTTTAGTTTAACTGAGAAGCAAACTAAGTTTTTGAATGACAATAATATTACATAATTGGAGGAGGTATAAAACAATGAAATGTGATGAATGTACTAATCAAGAACAAAAAAGTATGTACGGATTTAAAACTTGTCTTATTGCTTTAATGAGAGAAACTAAGGTAGAATGGAATGAGATTACTCAAGAGTATGAATGTGATAAATTTAATCAAAAGTAGAAAAGGAGTAAATTGAAATGAGTAAAATAGTAATTTCCAGATTTTCTATTGATGGGTTTACCTAAACAACAACCAATTAATGAAGATAATACTCATAGCGGTTTAATTGGTTATTGGGTGTTTATTCGTGGTGCAGAAAATCCTTGGTCGCTTAATCATAACCTAGAGATATTTAATAATCCTGAATTGAAATTATGGGTAAGTGAAATATCAGGAAAAGTAGAAGTTTTAAATTCTTCAGGTAATAAAGTAACAGTAGAGAGTATTTTTATAGATGCTATTGATAAATGTATGGATAGAAAACAATTTAATTTAGATCATGAAGATGCAGGATTCTTTATACCAGAAGAAAATTGTAAGTATGTTAATGAATGGTTTGAATTACCTGATTATGTTTGGAAATATGGATTAAAGTAATAATACTATTGTTATTAAAATATATAATCTGAGGTGAAATTATAAAATGGCAGGATTTTTTGTTGTATTATTCATATTAATATTAAGTTATTTAAGCGAAGCAAAATAATAGCCTTAAAAATCATAAATTTATACTATTTAAAATATATCCATTTATTACCAAGTAAAAATATTTTTACAAATATATTGACTATCTTTACTTTATCTGATATACTAACTATAGATAAGCAGTAAGTAGTCAAAAAGATAGGTGACAAAATGAAAATAGCAGATTATATTTTGGAAGTTTTAAATTCTCAAGAACGTGCGAAAAGTTGGTTAGCTGATAAGATTAATATAAGCAAACAGGCAATTAATTATAAGTTTAAAAACAATAGTTTTACAGCCGAAGAATTATTAAGCATATCTGAAGTATTGAATATTAATCTTGAAGAATTTAAAGAAAAATATAGGAGGAATTAACTAATGAAAAACATGAATGAAATTAATTGTCCTGAGTGCGGAAATGAAGAATTGACTTTTGATTTTAGAAACCAATATTACGAATTTTATATTTGCAAGAATTGCGGGAATAAGATTAGAGTTAAGAAGGAAAATGAAGAACAGAATGATTTAATTATTGTTTCTAATAAAAGAAAAAGAAAAGGTATGGAAAATGTTAAAGATATTCCAATTGATCGTGATAAGATCAAAGAAATTGCAGAAGAATTGAAAAAGAAAATTTAAGGAGGAATTAAGAATGAAAGCAGAGCGTTATAGTATTAGGGTCATACGCGAGGATTACGTGAAATATGTCCTCAATAACAATGAAGAAGTTATTAATAATCCTCAGCCTTATGAGGATTGGGCAAAAGATAATGTAATTGATTTTACTGTCCTGGCACATGGACATGAACAACATATTTGGTCAGAAACATCCTTGATTGGTGTATCTAAGCAGGGCTGTAAAAGACTAGACGAGCTAAAAGCAGCTAACTATAAGTTATATGTAACTGTTGGCGGTCGCGGAATTAAATTAATAGGATGGGAGGAATTTCAATAAAAACCAATATGTATCTAAGAGTTTGCCAATATGAGCAAGGTGTAAGAATATGGTGTATTGATTATTGCATCAATCCTGCCATAGATCCTGATTCCTGTACTAGATTTTTGGGGCCGATTCCTGTAGAAGCAAGTTTATCCGATAAATGCAAATTTGGTGAATCTAATGAATTTTTAGCTGTTAAAAGAATTGCTGAATTTTATAATTTAAATATTATAGGTCGTGAAAATGAAACTTTATATCAAGTCGAAAGAAGACTTGGTGGTACATGGGATTGTCTGAGTGAAGAATTAGATACTGAAACTGCGGCAGAATATTTTCTTTATGGTTCGCAAGATAGAATACCAATGGGAGGTAAAATTTAAAAATAAATTAATTTATAAAACCAAAGGATGTTAAATATTGATGATAGTACATTGCCCTCTCACCTGTAAAAATAACAATAAAGGTTTATGTTCCCTAGACAAAATAACTATTAATATTGATGGTTGTTTGTCTTATAAAGAAGAAAAGTTAACAATAGGTACATATGAGGATGATATATTTATCTTTAATCCAGAATTTGACCATGATTTTCTCGATAATCCTAATTTTGCGGAATCTCTTAATGATAATTTTATCCATGATGAAACAGGATTATACTTTCTTGGTACTGAGGAAGAATACCGGGAAGTGATAGAAAAAGCAATTGAAAATTGGGAAGGTTAATTCCTTCCTTAAATTTTCCAAGTGAGGATTTAATGAAGGGATTAAAATTAAAGGGGTGTTAAAAATATTTTATCGTAAAAACGGAAAAACTTATTATATTAAAAATATTAACGGCGGTAATTATCGCTCTAATGTTCTTACAATAAATGAACTTAAAAAATGGCATAAATCTGGTGACAGTAAAGGTTTTAAATGTGATACATTTATAAGTATTGAAGAATTTTTTGAGTATAGAGAATTAACCGGAGAAGAAGAAATGAAAATGTTCCGTGATTTAGGAACTATTGATTAAATTAAAAGGAATTCAAAGGAGGATTATAATATGAATAAAAACCTATTACCGCAAGAATTGAATAGTTTCCCTGCATTTTTTGGAGGAGTAGAATTAAAAAATCTTACATGCTCATGTGGTAAACCAGCAACAGTCCCGGTAGCGATTCATAGAATGTGGATGCATGAAGATAGAATTCAATCAGGTTTTTACTTTAAATCACCAATTAAGAAAATTTTAAATGATACTAAGTTTGATTTTGCAACTGCTCATAATTATCATATCGGAGTATCACAAGCACCTAAAAACAGCGGTTATTTTGTGAATCTTGCATCATGTTTAGATTGTTGTAAGAAAGCACAAAGTATGGGACTTGCATATCCAACAGATAATATTTTTACTGATGACTTGCAACGTGCAGGAATGTTTGCCAGTGTTAAGTGGTCACAAAATAGTTAAGGAGGATTATAAAATGAAAAACTTTCAAATTTGGGAATCTGACTTCAACCAACAATCTGATCGTGGTGGTATGTTGATACCAGAATCAGAAATATCTCAAATGATAGACTTTACTAATATGTCGGTTTGCAGTATTGCCGATTTAGCAGTTACCGAAATTGACAACCTAGACGAGAAGTTAAAAGGTTGGAATCCATTGTGTAATGAAGAAGATTTAAAAGAATTTTTAACTGAAGAAGGTTACACATTTAATAGTATCGAATCATTAGGAGATACACAATCATCACTGGAATTAGTTTGCTTTGATTTTGGTAACAAAAACTTTTTTAATCTTGCTGATTATGATACTACTCCCTGGTATCAATGGTCAGACGGAAGTAACTTAAAAGAAGAATGGGCAGGAGAAAATATTACTGTTATAAAGGTGGCAGTTAAGGGTATAAAGTATCTTGACTTAGATGAATATGACGGTAATGATTGGTGTACTGGTGGTAATAAATTTTACCATGAAACTGTCTATAAAGTGGTAGCACTGGATGGTAGCAAGGTAGATAATATGTATATGCTTTGTCAATGGTCACAGCACCAAGGAGACCATGAAACTGCTAAGATATTGACGAAGGACGAATTAGACGAACATTTAGAAGAAATTGGGTATAAAGAATAATGTTTAGTCTGCTATCTCTGCTCATTTGATTTAAGTGAGTGGAAGTGATTAGATTAGAATATAAAGGAGAATGCCAAATGATAGTTATTAAAAAATTAAATGAAATAGCAGAAGAAATTGCTACTGAGCACTCACAAGGTATATGCAATCATTATGGTGCATGTGAATTAGTTTTACCGTTTATCAATTACTTGCAAGTAAAACCAGAGGATTTACAAGACATTGAGGACTGGATTGCTAGTGATTATGATAAATTGTATGATCGTATTTTCTCAGGGAATAATAGTATTAAAGATTTTCCAGAATTGCATGTTTCAGATGTGGAATTATGGAATAAAATTGTTGCAGAATAAAAATGATTTGTCCTTATTGTGGTATACGTCAAATAAAAAAACGATCTGGTAAAACTTGTGGTGATAGTAATTGTTATAAGAAGCATCGGGCATATATGGAACAATGCAGAAGAGAAAAGGCTATAGCAGAAGGTATTTGTTATGTTTGTAGAAAAAATCCTGCAATTGATGGAAGTAATAAATGTAAGTGTTGTTCTGGTATTGTTATTAGAGGCAGATATAAAAAGTAATTTGTATCTATAATTTATAAAATAATATCATGAAGATAACATTTAAAATCAACATAAAAGAAAACTTTTATTAAATCTTAGGAGGATACTGAGTAAGATGAATAATAGTTTACAATTATATTAATATTGCGGTATAATATAAAAAATTAAATCAAAAGGAGAATTATAAGATTATGTGGACTATAATAATAAATCAAAATAAAGGATTATTTTGTGTTGTAGAAGATGCAAGTATATTTGAAGATAATGAAGTTACTAAAATGAAGATTTATACCCAAATTGGCCTTGATTCTGAAATAAAAAGACGTAACAAATTAAATTATACTGAAGTTATATTGGATGTATTTAAAAAACAGTTAAAATAAAAAATCAGTTTTATCATGTTTAAGGATTAACATATCAATTAAGTAGGAGGTTTTAAAAATGAAAAAATGTAAATATGATGTTAAAACAAATACAATGATTAGTATGTGTGAACAATTTAAATATGCTATCAATGAGGGTTATTTAGGTATGAGTAAAAATGGCAATGGTGCAAGCACACGTTTAAAAAGTTATAAAAATGAGGGACAATATATCACAGGTATTGACTATTGTCCATGGTGTGGAGAAGCAATAAGTAATTCTGGAATATTAGATAAATACAATAAATAGGAGGTAGAAACTTAATGGGAAAACTTATTCAATTCCCAAGTAATGATATTAATATAAAAAATAATTCAATTCCTAATATCAATAAAGACAAATTATCACAATTAATCAAAGATAAAAACATCATGAATATAATTCAATTTTTAATGACCGAATCTGACTTATTAAAGATCGAATGTAATAAAGAAGAGGATATATGTATTGTTGTATTAATATGTGATAATTATTCTTGTGCATCTTGGGTAGATAGAGATGATATGGATATAGCAGTATTAGAAATATGTAATAAGATAATGAATGATATATGGGAATATATTGGTGATTTATCTATACATAATATTGGTAAATTTAGAACTGGAAAATGGAAATAATTATCAATTAATAAACTCTTGATAAAATTTCAGGAGTTTATTTTTATAAATATGAAATTAAATATTGCAATTATATTGTTATTCTGTTATAATATTATTGCAAGATAAATAAATTAATCGAGGAGGAATACATAAATGAAATTAGAAGTTAAATATAATTATGAAGAAGGTTACTTACCAACAAAAAGACATAAAAAATTAAGATATAGAAATGTTGAAGGAATAATGACGGTAGAAATAAATGAGATAATAAAAGAAAATGCACCAGTAGCTTTTCGTGTGCACTCATATGATGAAAGTGTAACAGAATATCGTTTATGGGATAATAAACTATGGATACCTGTTATGTGGCATGAAAGATATTCTAGGGCAGAAGGTTTATATCCAGTAGAAGAATTTATTAAATCTATACAATATCATTCAAGTTATAAATATCAAAAAACTAAAGAAGAAGCGGAACAAGAAAAATATGATTATATTGCAAGACACTTAATAATTGATGGTGTTGTATATGGCATAATTGGAGAGCCACGATATGTTTCAATGACTTTTGGTTTAGGTAATAATCATGGTGGAACAAGTCTTATGATTGATAATTGGTATAACACAAATATAAGTAAAGATAGTTATTTCAATACTTTAGAACGTGATAAAGCTATTGAATACACTAAATTAAGAGCAATAAAACGTGGAGATACAAATGATATTGATAGAATAGGTAAAAGTTATAATATTGAAGTATTAATTCCTGAAGCGGTTAAATGTAATCCTCAGAAAGAACATGGTGAAGGCAATGCATTTCTTAATAGTTTGTATGCAATAACTGAATCATCTTCTAGTATAAATGAAGCAACAATATTAGGTTTAACCGCATTGGCAAATGAATTTAATAAAAAATCTTGATTAAATTAACTTTGAATGAAAGATCGGTTTTGTTATAATATGAAATATAATAAAAAATAAAAGGAGATTAATAATATGAAATCATGGTTAGTACAAAGAGGAGAATTTAAAATTATCAAAGATAATGATATTATTGGTATGGATTCTCTTATTACTTGGGATTATATGGGATCGGCAGAATTTGAATTTGGGGCATTGCCACAATCTCTTAAAAGAATGGTAAAAGAATTTAACCAATATCAATTATTTGAAATTAAAGAAGTAAAAACAAAAAAATACAAATCTTCCAATGTTTATATATTGCAATAAAAATTATTTTAACGAAGTAAAAAAATGTGCGATTCACCTTTCAAAAGAAAAATATGGGTATAAAGAAAGGTGTGATATGCCAAATTTTATTGAAGGTATAAAAGACGTAAATAATTTTTGGTGGGATATTAATAATGATTTTATGGTTTGTTTTGGTAAGGAATATGCAGATAAAGTAAAAATTGCAATGACTAAATTAAAAGAAAAGTGGAGTAAATAAATACTATACCTTAAAACCCTTGTAAATCAAGGGTTTTAATTTTACCAAATCATGATAAATCAGATATTTTAAACAAACATAAATCTTAAAAAAGTGCAGAGAAAGTCAAAAAGATAGTTGAAGCAGTATCAACGGCATATGATATAGAAATTAGAACTATAGAGACTAAATAAAGTCTCTTTTCTTTTTGCTTTTTTATCTTGTATTTTTAATAAAATCGTGCTATAATAAAATAATAATATAAATGGAGGTATGTAAATGGATTTTAAAATCAATTATCATGGAAACAATTATATATCAGAAAGGCAGATAGGAAATATAATATTAAGTATAGAAACAAAAGAACAAATAGAAAGTATATTAATCAATAGCGGTATTAAAAACACTAAAAAGTGGGATATTCCAAAAGATATGTCTAGTATAGTTTATACGATGATTATATTTAAAGCAATTCAATTGGGTATAATTAGTTAAAAAGGAGTTGATAAAATGGAAAATATTTATATGACACAAAAAGAATTAATAAACTATTTAAATCTACCTTCTGGTAATGATAATATATATAAATTGTTAGATACTGATTTAGAAGT
>C687J13896_1000258_pt1 | contig 44491 bp, 64 predicted proteins | sample RifGroE2_FD_13896 | JGI IMG/M metagenome (IMG submission 13896)
CGTTGCTTCCATGTTCAGCCGCTTTTCGAGATTTGATGCCCCCCACCCCTTGCCGCTTCTTCGCTCGCCGTCTTAGCCTTATGACATGGCACGCAAAGCAATTGCCTGTTCTCATCACTCTCCGCCCCACCTAAATGCAACGGCACCACATGATCGATCTCGAACCTAATCACCACCATACCACAAGACCGGCAAGCAAACCCATCGCGCAAAGCAATGCGCCTCCTTATTCTTTGGGCCTCTCGCCCCTCGATGCGCTTGGTGGATGCTGGCCCGGCGATGTCTGTGCTGATGGTAGGCACCCTGCGCTTTAGGCTTAATAGCTTCATGTGTTCCCCTTCTCCTTATTCGCTCGATACCGCTCCGCCCTAATCCTCGAACTGCAAGCCTTACAAACACTACCCCTAATGTACCGCTCGGTCCCACGACACGTCCTGCACGGCTTGCCATGGTACGTCGCCGGGTTGCCGGTCTCCCTTCTCGATTCGCCCTTGCCGGGCTTGGGCCTATCCCATTCCACCTTGGCCGGCTTACACTTCCGAAGACACTCCCCGGTATTATTGCACTCTGCCAACCGATGGCCACAGTGCTTGCAATACTGCGGCGCTTTCTTTTTCAACGGCTTATAACCTCCACCCCACCATGTGTAATCCGCATAAATTCCATCGGCATCCACGGTGATCTCTTGCAATGGGATTAATCCGAGCATTTGGTGGCGTCCTTTCTGGTGGTCATTGCGGGCCTGTAAGTAACTGCCGAAAGCACATAAAAAATCCCCTAATTTGCGCCATCCACATCCATGAAGGGTTGCCTCTGATTATATGCTTTTTAGCAGACTTGGCGAATTGGATCATCCCCATTAGGTTAATTTTGATATGACCATTCTTGATATTGTTGAACACCCAAAAGTACATATGTTCTCCCTATCCTCACGGCCCTCATCAAGCCGCCATCTGAATGTCCTTAAAAACCCGAAGGAAAACCCCCGGGCAAGCCTTATCCACCGTGTACCAGCGGCCGCTCACTTGGTACGGCACCGGGATCATGCACGCCATGTTGTCGTCTTCGATCATGCCGTGGGCCACCAGCAGGTCCGCGATGATCTGGCAAGCGTTGTGGAAATCGAACTGCCGGCGCGAATCCCTCACGAAGTGAAAGCCGATGATCGCCGGGTATTGGATGCCATTAAAGAGCGTGCCGCACGATTGCCGGAAAATGTTGACGCGCTGGCGGTATTCATCCACGGTGCGGTACCGCAGGTTGTAGCCCTTGACGCCCAGGTCTTTGAGGTAGTGGGCCACGGTCTTTGAGTGAAAAACGCCCTTTGAGGTGGCTATTTTGCTGTTTTTGGAGCTTGGGACGTTGCCGGGGATAAAAACGTGGTTCATTCGTTTCCTTTCCGACTCTCTGAGAGCCTCAAATTTCGACGATCTAAGATCAGCCCATAGGATGCATGCCACCAACATCCGAAATCGCTACCGTCGCCTTGCCGCTTTCCTTGGTTGCGGAAATCTCGTCTTTGCCATGGTCAAATAATTGCCGCGCATCACTTTGTTATCGGTATCTCGTTCAGGTATGCCTCGAATTTTGTCCCGAACAAAGTCTGAGGCCTCAAAAACCCGTACATGGGCCGACCATCACTCGATACGGAATGTTTCCAATTTTTAACCTTGTGGTCGATCACAAGCTTGAAGTCCTCGACCTCAAACCCTTCCTTTAAGCGGGCCTTAATCATGATTTGGGTAGGCTTGGATTGCCAGCGGAAATCTTTATCTGCTGCTTCGTTGAGGTATTCGACTATTTCTTGGATGGTCGATGATGGGATTTTTTCATCCTTACCGGCCTCCTCGTCGGGCTTGCCCGACAATGTAGTTTTATTGGAATCAGGAATCAGTAACAAGGAATCAGGAATCAGATGGGCTGCACTTGTGCCAATATCAGTCTCGCACGGTGCTTGCACAGTGCTTGACTTGTGCTCAACTAATTCTGGTATCACAGAAGGGGCTTCTTTCATGTGTGGAGTCTGGTGCTTCTTCCAGTTTGCAATTTGAATATATCTCTGATTTTGTACAGAATACCTGATTATGAAACCGTTTTCATGGAGACAATTCAGCGCCTCGTCTACGTCGATATCGTCATAAGGGACAATTTCGACTTTGATTCTTTTCGGCCGGTCTTCAAGCCTTCCTTCGCGGTCGGCCATACACCATATGCCGGCAAACAATATCCGCGTTAAGGGTGAACATTCCCCAAGGATCTCGTTTTTGAAAAACCCAGGCTTTATGTTTCGTGACCTCATTTTTACCCCTCTTTATCGGCCCTTCTTCTTCTCGCGGGATGTTGAACAGGGTTGTATTCTATTGCGTTCGGCCCGATGAAAAAGCAGCTCGAATCAAGTTCAAGAATCCACTTTGACCCAGGTGCGCCCTTCCGGTTTTTGAGGATCTTTGCGATCAGGTTGTCATCCTCTTTCCAGAGCCCAAGCATGAAGTCGGCGGCCTCTTCAATGGCTCCAGACCCGCGGCCCATTTGGATGTTGACCTCTACTGATCCATCCTCTCCAGAGCGGTTGATTTGAGACAAAACGACAACCGGGATATTCAAGAATTTCGCAAGGTCTTTGCTTCCCCTGGCAATCTCAGAAACCTTGTCATATTCGGATTTTCCGGTTTGGTTGACGAGTCCCATGTAATCCACTCCGATAAGCCCGATATGGACCTTGTGGTGATCTTCGATGAGTCGGACATATCTTTCCATGTCCGAAAGGCTGCACTTGGTAGGGACCACATAGAAGCGTTTGAGTTGCTGCTTGAACTTTGTCTCTATGGGGTCGATGCACTCGGTCAGGTTGTGGGAATAAAAATCCTCAATCTCTTTCCCGCTGGACCTGTCGAAGTTTTGCAAAAAGCGTTCGGTGATGTTGGGGACCGGCATTTCAAGGGAAAAGAATACAGCGCCCCAGGACGAGGCGTTGACGTAATTACGCATGAGGTTTTGGAGTAAAGCGGTCTTGTAGGCGCCGGCCCTGGCGATGATAAACAATGTTTCCCCGCCACCCACCCCACGGATGCGCTTGTCGATTTCATGGATTCCGGTTACAAAGCGGTTGTTCTTCATGCCGGATACATAGGCCCGGTATTCTTCGAGCATCTTGTCAGCAGGGTAGACATTGGAAATATCGACGGCCCTTTTGCGGTCGATAGAAGGCAGGTCGGCGGCGGTCACGATCTGCTTTGACCGCTCGTAAATGTCTCCTATTTCCTCGTCTTGATAACAGGAAATGGCGAGCTCGGCGCATCGCTGGATCATGCGGCGCTTTGCCGATTTGTCCTTCAGAACCTTGCAATAGTGGTCAAGATTGATGGCCATCGGCACGTTGTTCATGACGCTGGAGATATATGAGGCCCCACCACAAGCATCAAGTTCATTGATTGATCTCAGAACATCCACGACGCTCAGAACGTCCACCGGAGCCATGCGTTTAGAAAGCGATTCGATGGCTTGGTAGATCTTTTGATGACTTGTCGTGTAAAAATCGGAAGGCGATAAGATGCCGACAACTGAAGTTGATTCACCTTGCAGGCAAGCGGATAAAACCTCTTGCTCTATCTCGGTTGAGTGCGGCTGGATTCGGTTTTGTGGCTGCATGGCTCAATACCCGATGCGGTCGCATAGGGCGCGAATTGCGTCCATATATTCTCGCGGGGTCAAACCGATGTTTTGGAGTTTCTTTTTTTCGGACTCGTAAAGCGCCCATTTCTCGCGTTCGGTAAGCTTCTTTTTCATAATAAGCTCCTTCAAAAATACAAAAGGCGGCACAGATAGGTGGCTGCTAACAACCTGGAAGATGCTCTTCAGCCGCCGCCAGGTCGAAACCGCTGGAGCCGGCCGTGGCGTACTTTGGGATGATGGCGCCTGGGCGCAGTTTTTTAAATCTGATTTGCATTCGGATCTCCTCCCTTGATAACCATGTCAATTTCCCGCACCCCTTCAAAAACCATAAACCGTTTTCCGCGCCTAACCTCAACTTGATAGCCGCAATCATCGCAGTAGTGTATTGCTGCATCTCCGAGGCCACCTTGCGTTTTCGCGTAGGTGCACGGCTCTGTTCTCATAAATTTTTCGCAGTTTGGGCATCGCATAAAACACCCTCCATGATCACCTCAAGTCCAAGCCGCACCGCCTCGGCCAACTCCGCCTTGGCGCCGCTGGAATTTTCCCACCCTGGTACCATGACGATGGCATCCGAGCGCCGCAGCAGTTCCAGGTCGCCCTCCAGCCACACGCTATCGGGTGCGAGGCCGTCAAAAAGGGCCGTGTTTTTGTGCGGGCATATCACGGCATAGCCTTTGAGCCAGTAGGCGGCGGCGACCTTCTCCGCTGCCCTGATGTTGGCGACTATGCCGGCGACTGTTGCGTCCCGGTATGGGCCAGCGATATAGGCTACCTTCATCCGTTCGCGCATTGCTTCAAATCCTCCATGTCAAAAAGCGTTGGTGATTCAACTTCAATCTCCGCGCCCTTCAGGTAGGCGATGGAGTCTCGGAAACTCTCCGGATTCAATTCGCAGCACCGGCCCAAGCGCCCGAGCTTAATGGCGCGCGCCGGCACCGTGCCAAGGCCACCGAAGGGGTCAAAAACAAGGTCGCCCTCGTTGGAGTAGCGGCGAACGATGCGGTCAACTATGTCAAACTGGAGAGGGCAGATATGGAGCGTCAGCTTGCGGCGGGCCTGCGAACCGTTAAACGAAAGCATCCGGTTCACGTCGTGCCATACTTGCGTGTCCCAGGAGCCCGGGGCGATGGCCATGAATTTGGCCGGGAGCGCGCCCTTTAATTCAAGGCCTTCTCCGATCTTGACGTGGGTTTCGTGGCTGTAAATTGATTCGAGCGTGCTTTGCGTGAACAGCGTTGCAAGGCGATCAGGGCCGTAGCTGACCAGTTCTTCGGCCGACAAAAAGCGGTTGCCGGATGATCGCCAAAATGCGTGAGCGTCGGTCTGCCACCGGGCCCTGGTGTACTCTTGCTTGTTTTTGGTCACCGGGTCGTCGGCATATCCCCGCGTTAAATCGCTCTGCGGCTTGCGTAGGAGCACCACATACTCGGGACACCCAACACCCATCTTCGATCCGTCCTTGCACTGCTCGGTCCAGCCAAGGCGATAGGTTTGGTTATTCTCGCGCACGACATCGGTGACGATGGTAATGATCCCCATCTTTTTAAAGCCGTGCTTTTGGAAGTGCATCGATGTTTCTTCCAGCATGTTGTCGCACGTCGGGAAACCAAGCCCGGTCACATTGCCGAAGTTGATTCGGTCCTTGACGTGGATCGCCGCGATGCGCCCCGGTTTTAAGATGCGGAACAGATTTGGCGTCAAAAAGTCCATCTGCTCCCAAAAATGAGCATTGCCAGAGGTGTGGCCGAAGTCGTTAAAACTCGGCGTGTACTCGTAATGATTCGCGAACGGGATTGAGGTATGGATAAGCCCGACGCTGTTTTCTTCCATGATGGCGCACTCTTCGACGGAATCATTCAGCACCGCCACAAAGCGCTTGCCGGTCACCTCGACGCGCTCAACTCCGATTGACCGGCGCAATTCCTCTTCCATTTGCTTGTGCGATAGTCCGTATTTCTTTATGATTTCGCTCATTTTCTCCACCATGATGTCGTGTTGTTTCCATTTTTGTTTTAGGATTTCGAGAATACCGCGCTCGGTTTCGGCGTAGATGATATGGATTTCGCATTCATGCGCCTGTAGGAAGCGGTAGATTCGGTGAATAGCCTGAATGAAGTCGTTGAACTTAAAACCGATGCCAAGGAATATCGACTTGTGACAATGCCGCTGGAAGTTGCAACCGGACCCGCTCAATACCGGCTTGGTCGCCAGATACTTGAACTTGCCATCGGAAAACCCGGCTATCCGACCTTCGCGCACTTCCAGGTCCTGCGAACCATAGACCTCGACGGCAACCGGCACGGCCTTTTTGATCGCTTGGCGCTCTGCTTCTTGGTCGTGCCATATGATGTAATGGCTTTCTGGGTCGTCCATCAGGATATCGACCATCTTGTCGATCCGCTCCTGGATGCTTTCCCGCTTCTCTTTACTGGCCGCCTTAAGCGACATACTTGCATCGCCACAAATCTGCATCTGTCCATCGCGGTCATAGGCCGGTTCGGGATCGGTTATGGCGACTTCGTGGTAAAAGATTTTAAGCGGCGGCAGGTCGTAGCCCTCATCGGAATACCCCAGGTCAGACGGCCGCTGCAGAAAGAGCGCCCAGGATGAAATCCAAAGCCAAAACTCTTTTTCCTTGTGCGGATAGAGCGTGAGTTGGTTTGCTTTCGTGCTGTCTCGGCTGAAGAACCGCGTCAAGGCTTGCCCGGTGTCCATGATCCCCAGGAACCCGGCATAGTGGATCAACTCCTTGTATCGGTTCGGGCTCGGCGTAGCGGTCGCCACAAAGCGGTATTTGATCGATCTGAATAAGGTTAAAAAGGTCTGGAAAGTAAGCGAACCGTAAGAGCGAAGACATGATGCTTCGTCCAGGGAAACCGCGTTGAACAGGTTTATATCAAGCCGGCCATCGCGCACCGACTCATAGTTTGTGATGTAAATTCCGTCGCCGCCGACCTCATGAGAAAAGCGGACGAACTTAATCTCAATGCCGAGTTTGGCCGCGTCCACCATAAACTCATGGCGCACGCCCAGCGGACAAATCTCGAGTTGCCGGCCACCTTCGCGCCCCTGGATGATACGCAAGATTTCAAGCTGCTGGAAAGTCTTGCCCAGGCCAAAACGTTCGAATAGCGCGGCCCTTCCGAGTCGCAGCGCCCATCTTACAGCATCGCACTGATGCGGCTTTAGTATCTGGTTTATTTCTTCCGGCGCGACCTCGAAACCCATGCGATGATCGAGTTTTATCTTGTCGCGGACGAACTGCCGGTATCGTTCAATTAGTCCTGGCACTTCTCCTCCTTCTTATCATGGCCCATCCAATCCACCCACTTCCCACAAGAGCACACCATGCCCCCGTCTTCCTTTTTCGCGTCCCACTTGGCCCTCGGGATGATCACCGGCTTGCCGTCTTTGAGATGGGCTTTGCAGCAGTTCTCGATGCCGAGGAAGCTGTGGTGGTGACAGGTGCCGCAAAAATTCATTGGGGCTTATCTCCTGGTCATTACGAGCCTTGAATTTCTTCTTCAATTCCTTCATTTTTGAATGAGATCCCCATATCTTTTGACCATCCGTACCCCTCGATAAACGAGTTGTCGAATGGCACAAAACCCCTTGCTTCTAATTGTGCCAGGTGCTTGATATGGGCGTCTAAGTCATCGAATTGATAGAAGCTCTCTCGAAATTCCTGCATAAACTTTTCGCTGAACTTCGTTTCATCTACGGTCACTTCAATTTCCTGAGTAACAAGAACTTTTTTGGTAATCATATTTTCCCCCTTAAATCCTCGAACAGATGAAAGACAAGCGCCCCTTCATGCAACTGAAAAGAGTTGATGTATTTGTAATCGGTCCCGGGGGCGTACCGTATCGGGTGGCCAGTGCCGCGCAATAAAAAATATCTGCTTTCTTTTTTGGCATCTGGATCAACCAGCGCCCATAATTGCGGCTTTCCGTACCGTTCTTGCACGGTCAGTAGCTCCGCCCCCTTAGGCATTTCTAAGACGAACGAATCGGCCGCCAATATTTCATACTTAAAAATTCGTTTAATCATGGTCCGTTCTCCCTATCGTTACGGACCTATCATATTGGCGTCAAAAAAGGCCTGAGCGCCTAAAAGTCCATCTGCTTTATCAGGCAAAAGCCCAGGGCCATCGAGCGTGTTCTCTATCCACACAATCGCGGCTTGCGGCCCGTTATGATGGGCGTCAATCAGGGCCGCCTGCATTGCCACGGTTAGGTTGTGGACGATCTTGTTGGCCGATTTTAATCCATGTCGCAGCATGTCGATTTCATGCAGTACGGCGCTGATATCTGCTCCGACAATCATCGATCGAGCCAATTCCCTCAGTCTTTTTTCGCATTCCTGATTCATGTCACTCCCAGGCCCGCCCCGCGATGAGCCACGGCGGGCCGTTATCCTATCCATTTCGGGCTTTGCTGGCCCGGTCAGCATCAGAACGGTATTTCGCCTGATGGAACGCGGTCCCAATCAACAGTTCTCGCGTGGCACATACCAATCGCTGCAAGAACATAGAAATACTCACCGGGATTAGCGGACGCCAAGCGCTCCGCTTCTTGTTCGGCGCTTTTTCTGCTTTCGTGCCGATAATTGGAAGAAGAAACCGCTTTGCTGCTATTCCAAACAAGAAAGAATAGATCCATAGTGCACCTCCCTACATCTTCTCATCTTCCAAAAATCCCGGCGTATCATCCTCAACATCGATAGCGTCCCGCCGCTGATGGGCTTCGGGCCGGTCCCACTGCACGGCTGTGCCGAGCATGGTTTTCGCAAAAGCTTCAAAGTAGTTCAGCCAGGTCTGCAACTCGCTGGCCGTCTCGGGTTTCTTGCCGGTCTTGCGGTCAGCGTTGGCCGCCGCCGATCCGAGCTTGTTCATGGTGCGGGCCTGGTTGTATTTCTCCCGAAGCATGATCTCGGTTTCGGTGCCCTCGTAGACCCCATCGCCGCCAGCGGTCCAGGTGCCTTTATTCTCCGAAGTCGCCGGACCAGCCTCGGTCGTCTGTCCACCAAGCTGGGCCACGTCTTCCTTCGTGATACCTTGGGCTGCCGCAATGATCTCCTGATGCACCTGGCGGCCAAGTTTGCAGGTCACGTCGATGCCCATCTCTTCGGCTTTGGCTCTCAGAATGGCGGCCTTGTCGGTCTGGTAGCGTTGCTGGATGTCGGAGGTGAGTGGGTCCCATTGGGGTTCGTCCTTTTTCGGTTCGGCGTCGGCCTTCTCGGCCTCTTTGGGCGCTTCCTGTTGCGCGGTCTTGGCCTTCTCTGCCTCCCGGGCCAAGTGCTGCTTGTAGGCGTCCTGGCACCGCTGCACGTCGTTGCTCCGGACGATCTCGGCCTTGCACTGCTCCAGCGTCAAGCCTTGGCGCTGGCCGATCATAATGCCGATCCAGTTGTCCATGGCCGCATCCGGCTTGACCTGCTCGTCAAACTGCTTGGCCAGGTCGGCGTCGGTAAGCATGGGGTTGACCGATACGGTGTATTGCGTCGTGTCGTCCGATTGCTGCACGGCCTTCATCTGCACGACTTCCACGGCGTCGGCCATCTCTTCGGCGCTGTGCATGCCCTTCAGCTTGTCGGGCCAGCCGTCGCGCAGGGTGAAGGACCTGGCGCGCATTTTGAGCATGCGGCGCGGGTTGTTTTTCCAGTTGTCCTTGGTGAGCAGGTTGGCTTGGCGAGCGTCTGCCATGGAGTATTCGTTCACAAAAAGCTGCTTGCGCCGCATGGTGTCCAGGTCGTCGGCCGGGTCGTACTTGTCACCGATGCCGGTGCGCTTGGCGATGCAGACGGCTGTGTAATCGTCGGCGCCACGGTTGCCGGTGTAGAACTCCACGAAGACTTCCAAGGTGTTGCTGCTGCGGACGATGCCCAGCATGATGTCGCCCCATACCGTGGGATTCCCATTTATCACGGTAATGTTCTGGAGCGAGGGCATCAAGGAAAGGCCGAGCTCGGCGCCGAATTGGCCCGCGACGACGATGGCGGCCGGGTTGTTGATGTAGTTCTTGGGCACCATGCCGCTGCCGGCGTACATGTTGGCGATGCGCCACATGCCGTCGAAGTCAACGGGCTTGATGATGCCATCGACGATGGGGACTTGGGACTTGGTTGCTACCATCTCTTTTGTTTCGGTCATTTGCTTTCATCCTCCTTGTTTCTGAAATTGAACGGTTTATCCTTCTTATTTTTCGCCTCGTAAACGTACAGGCCCTGGTCGATCAGCCGAAGTATCAGGTGGCCCTGAAAGTTCATGACCACGGCGGCCGGCTTTGGTTCGCGGAGCCATGTCCCAGGCGCGTGCACCGATCTCTTTTGCAGGGCCAGCATGCCTAATTTGTGGATGCCCATGATGCGGTTCATTTGCGCTAATCCTCCTTGTTTCGTTCGTCCACAAAATCTCCGTCGCCAAAAACCAAGGTCCGGCCCTGGCAAATATCCAGGCACACCCGGCCGGGCCCCATGAGGCCCGCTCTTGGCTCTCCAAATAGCGGGCAATCATCTGAGCACCAGGCCCCTCCATTGCTAAACGGGCAAACCTGCTGCTTTAAATCTTTGCCGCGCATCAGCTTTAAGAACCCTTTGCAATCTATTTTGCCCTTCATCGAATCACCTCCCAATCGGTTGCCCTTTCAAACTTCCCACCCATGACGGCACCTACCCAATTTAAAGAATCGTCGAGATATGTGCACATCAATCCGCAAGCCTTCATCTTATATTTGAACTTGCCGCTGCGCATCCGCACGATCTTCCCCCTACCCATCTGCCGCAAGGCCCACTCCCAGGTCCCGCGCATGGCGAAGAGGCGCATTAAGAAGAGCTTCATGGCGCTACCTCCCCACCCGCGTCTGAGTCTTAGGTTGCCGCGTCCAGATGATCCCAGGATCGTTGTGGATGCCAGCAGCCCCGCGCTTGCGAATCCACGGCATAACCGCCGCCGTGATCTCCTTAACCCGGGCCTGCAAGCACTCATCCGGCAGCTTGCGGAAGTCCACGATCTCCGGCACCATCTCATATTCGATCTTCATGGAGCCCTCGGCCGTCGTGATCTTCGTTTCGGTCGGCGGCATGACCACGGCGGGCACGAAGACCGGCTCCACGTGGATCTGCTCAACGGGCACCTGGAGGGCTTCGGCTTGCTTTTCGGCCTCTGCCCGAGCTGCGGCTTCGGCGGCCATGCGGACCTTGCGGGCCTCTTCTTCGGCCTTGCGGGCGGCTTCGCGGCGTTTGGTATCTTCCGCGACAAGGAAGGCCCGGTTGGCGCTTTCCAGGGCGCTGGTCATGGCCTCCAGGCGCTTGATGAGCTTGCCGGTGACATCGGAGATTGCGTTCTTGTAGTCGTTGACCGGCCGGAAGGCGGCATCGACCGCCTTTTTGATCTCGTTGCGCAGCTTGCGTGTCTGGCCGGCCATGGAGACGGCGCGGGCGGCCGTGGGCTCATCGGTGACTTTGACGGCCTTTACTTCGGATTCCATTTCGGTGATCTGCGGTTCGTAGTGGGCGAAGGTGGACAGCAGGGGGGCCGGGTCCAGGGGGTCGTGGCGCGTTGCCGGAGCCGGCAATTTGTAGGAGACGGCCGCCATGTCGGCCTCGACATCCATGTCGCGGCATGATCTCGGAAGCTCCGGTGTGAGTCCATTTGTTGCGGCCCGGACCGATGCGCCGGCATCGTTCATCGGTGATATTGCGTCCCAATTGATCATTGAGGCACCTCCAAAAATTCCAGTTGCTCAGGAAGAGCCGTCCAAAAACCGCACTTTCCAGGCGGGTCAGGGTAGCCATCCGGCAACTCTATCGGGTGAACCTTCCGGCCCCCGCAAGCGCAACTCAAAATCTTCGCCGGTTCCAGGACAGTGACAATAAGCGGGGTTTTTAGAACGGCAAATTTAAGATTTTTGACGTTGGCCACTACTGCTTCGCACGGGTATTTTCTTTCCACTTTTCTCCTCCTTATTTTCCGGCGAAGTGCCGGTGTAAGTTCAGCGCGGACAAGAACAAATTGAAGTCGCGCTCCCAATCATCGTAAAATTTTACCTTTGGCGGGTCGCCGTTTTCTTGGAGGCGCACGGAGCAACCCCACATGATCGGCAATCCGGTTTCGCCGGCCACCAGCTTGCGGTAGGCCGCGATTTGCAGGGGCCAAGACTTACCCAGGGCCACCGATGTCTTGATGTCCACCACCCCTGCCCCGCCCCGCGTTGCGATGTAACATGGAATGTCCGGCTGGCCGCTGTAGCTGTAGAACTCGCTTACCAGGCGGCGCTCGATGAGGGTCTGGCCGTTGACTTGCAGGGGCTTGGGCTTTTCCTGGTCGGCCCAAATCAGGAACGAATCGAGGTATCCGCGCCAAGCCTTGTTTTCCATCCAGGCGAACTCTCCCATAAGATGAACCGCGCATGCTTCGTGGACGGCGTTGCCACGCGCCTTGGACTCGTCTGTGAAGTAGTCCGATTGTATCCAGGGCCGCAAAATGTCGCTGGGCGCTGGCTTTCCTGTGGTGTTGGAGTAGGCCATTTCACTATCTCCACATGTGCCGATATGGTTGGTAACACACCATGTATTCCCACCGCTCAATCACTTTATAGATCTCCAAAAAATACCTGTTGGAAACATACGAGCCAACGAAGTAAGGCCCCATGACTTGGCAGATAGAGGCACCCGCAAGCCCGTTAAATGGCCACACCTTGAACTCCTCGTCGTCAGGGAAAAAGCTTTGAATTGCGTTTTCCTGCTCATCATCGAGCACAATCCTTACTTTTCTTGCCATATACCCAAACGATTGATGCATTTTCTCCCCCTTATTTTTTTGCCACCCGCCCCGGCTTTCACGAACCGGGGAGACGCTTGTTTTGCTGCACAGCCCCATTACGGGCTCCTTGCGCCTCTGGCCGGGCGGCGTTATTTGGTTGCGGCTTGCTGGTCATTTTGAGCGCATCTCGCTGCCCATTGATGTTCTTTCTTCAAGCGCGAGGCCCCCATCTTCCCAACTGTCAGCCATCGCCCGGCAGCAAGCGTTGCACCACCTGAAATACATCATCTGCCCATCGAAAATGTCTGACCTTGAGCGGATGCGCTCACCCGGCACGATATTTCCGGCGCACATATGGCACTCACCGCCCTTGCGGGCTGTTACCATCTTGTCTTTCAAGGTGCGGTCGCCAGTGTCGCCAAAGTCTCCCTCAAACGGGTCGTAAGCCAAAACGTCATCCTCGTTTATCTCTTTCATAAGCCACGCTCCCCCCTATCCTTACCTACTAAAAACCAACCCAACAGCCGCAGCAGAGTAAGCCGCCCATTCGGCATACCCATGTCCGCCGTTGTCCTCGATCATCTCAATATCGTTTCCGTCTCCAGACAGCCCCACCAGCGCCGGATAGGTGGCAACCTCAAACATCGCCCCGGTGTAGTACCCCCGAGCGAACGGCCCATCGGCACCGCAAGCCTTCATCGTCCACCCCACCGCAAGTTGCCCCAGGAATCCGGCCCGAGCGAACCAGCGCGCCTCGGAGGGCGATAGGTCGCCGTCAACGATCTCGGATAGGCCATCGTAGTGCCACGGCTCGCCAGCGATCTCAGCGGCCACGATATGGCTTGCCGTGTGGACGAGGTAGGATGCGCCAAAGCCGGCGGATACCGATATAAAGTCGCCGCCCTGGAGGTCTTCGCGGGTTATGCCGTTGTAGGTCCAGCCGGCGCACCCAAAGAGAAGTCCGGCCACCATGAGCGCGACGACAAGCCGGGCGACACCGTTGCAAAATTTCTGCGGACAGATCAGGCGGCACTCATCCTCGCCCCAAACCTCTGTCACGCTGCAAATTTCGGTGCACTTCGGATAGGGCACGGTGCGCCTTTCCTTCTGTAGTTCACGCTCAATCGCTCGCTCTTTGATGTTCTCCGCGTACATGGGGCCTCCTATGCGGACTTTCGTCCGTCTAAAAAGGAAGGAACATATTCTTGCCTAAGATCTCCGAACCGTTCCACTCTGGATTCGATTATGGCCGCCGCCATAAATTCGGGCTTTGCTATGCCTTTGCGCAGGTAGTCGAATGCCTTCTCGCTGATTTCAATAACAAGCTGCATACCGTCTCCTTGTGATTGCGGGTTCACGTCGCCCCTCTCAACGGCGAGAGAGGGGCGTAATCAATCCGTAATCGGTCGGCTTTTAGTAGTTCATCCCATTATCCTTTCACCTTGTCGTTGGCGGCATCGGGCCGCCGGCCGTATCATCTTCCCCTAAACCAACTTGAGTTGCTTATCTTCTTCCTGTTCTTCGGACGATCTGATGGCCTCAGCGAACGCTTGCAGATCAGGCTTCCAAAGGCCGTAAGCCTCGATAACGCGCACATGCTCTTCCACGGTGTGGCTCTCAAGCTTCCACTGGCCGCCGTCCTTACAGATGTGGCAAATCTCATGCAGCAGCAGGGCTTCGCGCTGCTCTTGTCGGAACATCGCCCACATGTCCCAGGCGATTTCGATGATGTAGTCCCAGCCGTGGAGCATCTTGTTCTTGGGGCTCTGCTTGGCGCACGAACCGAGCACTATCTTGCCGTTGGTTTCGCCGTGCTTGGCCTTCATCAAGTAGGCGATGGAGGCGCGCGCGGCGTCCGGATGGAAGCGTTTAATGAGATCGTGGGCCATCTGGATAAGGTGCGCGTCCGCCGGCCAGCGCTCGGGCAGGTGCTTAATCAGGATCGGCTTTTTGGTCCGGAGTGCCTCTTCGATGCAATAGAGGCAGGGGCCGCCACCGATGCCGCCGGAAGGGCCGGGCATGGGGCTTTTTTCGCGCTCGCATTTGGGGCAGAGCGGGGCATCCGCATTCCTGAAAATCTCATCATAACGAATCAGTAGATCCAGCTCCTTGGAAGAAAACTCTTGTCCTTCATCTTTCAGTTTATGCACACTCACGTTCTCACCTCCTTTTATTTTTGCGCCAAAGCCGCGATAGCCGCGCATACGACAGGCTTGTACGGCGTCCAAAATGCTTCGGCATCGTGCGCCATATGTTTTACGTCGGTAGGCCCCCATTTCTGCCATTCCTCGTTTTTGTGGTATTCGCAGCCGATGCGCGTAAATTCTTTTTGTACAAACACCTGATATTGATTTAGCTGCATGACAATCAGGTCGGCCCCGCTCAGGTCGGCCCGGCTCAGGTCGGCCCCGCGCAGGTCGGCATCGGTCAGGTCGGCCCAGCGCAGGTCGGCCCCGCTCAGGTCGGCCCAGCGCAGGTCGGCCCCGCTCAGGTCGGCCCAGCGCAGGTCGGCCCGGCGCAGGTCGGCCCAGCGCAGGTCGGCCCGGCGCAGGTCGGCCCGGCGCAGGTCGGCCCGGCTACCACCATTACTTTGCATCCACAGTTTATGCTGAGCCAAGATTTCTTCGAGTTCTTTTCTGTCTATCACGGCCTTGCCCTCCTTTTAAATTACGATATAGATGCCGCCGATGACGGCGAAGAAAACCGCGAGGCCCAGGGCCATGCGAATCAGCTCCCATGGCGTGTAGGGCGTTTCGCCGAGCTTTCTGGCAATTACGACTTTGTTATTGATTCGGTGGAGCATTGTGACCCCCTTAGTTTTTCAGGAGCGCCGCCATTTTGGTGACTCCCTTAGGAGTAATCAGAACGCGCTCATAAATCTTGTCCGTTCCGTCGGGCTGCAACACGGTGTGGACCTTATGAGTGATGAGCCCTTGCTGCACCTTGTCCTGGTATCCAAGCCATTGCTTTCCACCCGGGCGCCGGTAAATCCATTTGTTTTCGCTCATCCATTTAAATAGATCGTTCGGGCGCACCTGGAGGGCCTTGGCGGCTTCGGTCCCGTTTACTGAGCCATCGGCGTTGGCGATCTTGTCGAAGGCGTCGGCTTTGGGTTGCAGTTCTAAAACCTTCTCGGTGTAGACCAGCAGCAGGCCGCGCAGGCTGGAGGGGTCGTTCAGGGCTTTGAGGCGCGAAGCTTCGTCGGCAGCGTATGCCCCGGTCTTGCGGATCGTCGGCAGCACTTCGGAGGTGATCCACTTTTTGAACGCTTTGGCTTCTGGTTTGCGGGAGCGGAGGATCAGAGAATAGAGGCCGGATTCGGAGATAATGGCCTTGTTGGGGTTGCCCTGAATACCCTCAGTAATCCTTAGGGTATTTTTTTCATCGTCATCCAGAGACCTTAACGCCTCGGTCGGGTTTGTCAGGCCAAGAACGTCGCAAACCTCCTTGGCGATCCACCATGGGTCGCCGCCGCCGTCGATGATCGTTGAGATGTTGGAGCCGTTGAAGTCGAAGTTTACCGGAACGATTTCTTTGCCCATGGATTTTGCTCCTTTAAAATTTTTATGCGGCCAGCTTGGCAGCTTCGATAATTGCGGGCTTGAGTTCGTCGGGAGTCCCGTAAAGCCAAAGGTGCCGATTAATCCCGGTCGCAACCTCCAGGTCCACGGCCCGGTCGCGCCCCGGTCGCTTTCTTCCGGCGGCATAATCGCTCAAAAGGCTGGCCTTGCACCCTGTCACGTCGGCCAGCCTTTGCAACGCGCCGTAGGGGATATGTAGTGTCGTCTGCATGTAGTTTCGTCCTCCGTTTTAGGTGTTATGTACTACAGCATGGTGGATGTCAAGTATATTTTTAAAATTATTTTTGTGGGCAAACTTAAAAGTTTTGGGTTCATACTAAGGTGGGTTGGTAATAAAAAAGGGGATTCCAAAAATGGAATCCCCGCTTTTTTTGTGGGTTTTGGTGCAAAGATGTACCAACTCACCTCGCCCGATAAGCCCGCCCGTTTTCCCGCTCCACCTGGCATCCGATGCAAGTCCGACAACCGGGAACCAAGGCCCGCCGCTCCTCGGGGATCTCATCCCCGCAATCGTCGCAGTGGGTAGCCGATGGCCGGTCCAGCGCGCGGCGGGCCTCTTTGATCTTTATCGCCACCCACTCTTCGTCCGATTTGGTTGCGTCGTCGCAGATGTCGGCCATGGGGTCACCCGTTCAGCTCGGCGTTGAGCCGGTCCTTCTCGGCCTCTTTTTCCGCGACCTTCTGCGCCAGGTTGTCCAGGTTGACTTCGACGCCGGCGGATCGGAACCGGAGGATGATATCCGCCAGGATGTTGACCGCGATGACCGCATCCAATACGCTGATTTTCTCGCCCATCACTTGCCCCCTTTCGAATCGATGGCCATGGCCACCTCAATGCTGATGTCGCGCAGCAGCGCCCGGAATGTATCCGCGTCCATCTCCCGGTATTTTCCGAGCGCCGCCAAGCCCTTGAAATCGGCCAGCATGCCGTCGGCCATGGCGAAGGCCTCCTTGATGCGTGCCGCGGCCGCCGGATTGCTTTTTTCGGCAAGGTCCCGATAGGGCAGATATACCTTCAAGCTCTCGTTGTAGGCCGTCAGGGCGTCAAGGTAGACCGCTTGCGCGAGGTGGTAGGGGTTGCTCGTTTGCGCGGCGATCTGCTGCGTGGCGGGCCTGTGGGGAGCGCAGCCGTTGAAAACAACAACGCACCAGAATGCGGTAACCAGGGCAAGAAGCACCCATACAAACAATTGTACCATAACAGACTGCGCCGCTGCGCCTGAATTCCCCAGGATGGAGGGCGGCTCCTTGATCGTTGCCGGGGCAGAGCTTGACTTCTCCACCTTGTGCGCAACCCCCAGGCCCACGCCGCCGCCGCCGATGGTGGCCATGATGATCCCGATGAACATGCACCACTTTTCAAGATCCGGCGAGGGGGCCACCATTGCCCCGGCCATGAGTCCGCCGCCGATCGTGCCGATGATCAATCCCCATTTGGTTTTCCATCCTGAAATCATAATTCTACCTTTCCGGCCCTGTGGCCACTTAGTCTTCCCAATCCGGTATTTCCACTGTCTTGCCAGCCAGGGCGTGCGTGCAATCGCCCAGGAATTGAATCTGGCCATCCTTAACGAAAGAATGACAAACCTTGTGCTCGTCGGCCCATCTGGTTTTAACCAAGATGCTTGGGGATACCGTTGGTCGCTCAACGTCTCCGTTAAACTGCCAGCAGGGGCTAAACTTCGGATTGATCTGCACGAAGTGGGCGCAGCCGCATCCTGGGCATTGAAAGGCCATGCCCTTCCTGTCTTCGATCTTGCTGAGTTCAACCGCGCTAAATTTTGGCATTATCGCGTCTCCCGATATTCTTTTCCAGGTATTCGAGTACCTTTTGAAGTATCCCCGGCACCTTCTTTTCGATCCCGCACAGCGCCGTGCAAACCGGGCAGGTATCGGCCTTGAATTTCATCTTGCGCCCGCAGCATTTACAGGTTGGTTTTATCCAGAGCATGGACGTACTCCCCGCAATCTCTTAATTCGGTTTCGGCCACAACCCGGGCGGCCGGCAGAAGGCACCCCTCATTACAAAAGACTGTACTCGGTATCGGGCAGGCCGCGCACTTGGCCTCGATGTCGGCCAGCACTTCACGGAGCGTTTTGACGCGGTCGGTGCGGGCCTGGTCCATGGTCAATCACCTTTCTCAATCAGCCTGTCCAGCTTCGCTTCTATTCGCTTGAGCCAATCAGTGAGGCCGTCGCTCTGCTTTTCCACGGCGCCCAGGCGCACGGCCACAGAGCAAGAGTTTTGCAGCCGCTGGCACTCGGCCACTTCTCTTTTTGGCGGGCTGGCTTCAAGGGCCGTGACGCGCTTTTCCAGGGCATGGTTGACCCATTTGGTGATGCCGAAAAAGGCCAGCAGCAGTCCGAGCAGCTTTCCGAGTGCTTCCACGAGGTCGGTCATCTCAAAGCCTTTCCGCCGTTAAAGTGCGATTTCGTCGCCGGCCCGGGGGTCGGGGTCGGTGATGGTGTCGGCGTGGGTGTTGGCGTAGGTGTAGGGGTTGCCGTGGGCGTCGGCGTGGGGAATCCGGTCCCGATGGTAACCGGGTATCCTCCCGCGTTCGGCACGCCGTTTGAATCTACCACGTAGAGGTAGGCGGTTGCACCATCGGCAAAGGCCCCGGTGTTGACCGTCACGGCGATGGTCGCGCCCCAAGCGGTGTGGCGCTGGATTTCACGGCGGGTGCATGCGGCCCAGGTCGGAGCGTTGCCGAGTTCCACTCGGGCCCTTGATGATAGAATGCAAACGTCATCAAACCAGGCGAAAGTTTGATTGTCAACGTGACCTTGGAACATCTGTCCAAAGCGGATATCGGTGTATTCCCCATCGCAAAACGTGTGTTTATAGTCGTCCCGGTAATAACGCTTTACGCCGTCATAGTAGTACTCAAGCACTCCGTTGCAGTTAACATTAACCGTACAGTTATACGGGTCATTTAACTGCTGGTAGTATTCCCATCGCCCCCAACGGTTCAGCGTCTGGCTGTAATATAGCGTGTTTCCGGTGCCATAGGTGGTATTGCTGGACATATTGTTCATGCCCGACCAATTTGGCTGCTGTGTGCTGTTGTTGGGGTAGAATCCCCATACGTTATTGCCTTCTGGAATTAAGGGGATGCCATTTGGGGCGTTTGTTGTTTCTCCGCAAGATGCTACATTTCCATATGTAAAAACCAGCTTGCGGTTTGCAGATGTAATGCTTCCAGGGAAAACCTCTCTGTGCCAGAAAGTGTAATACAGTTGAGTGTATGGCCCGCGTCCAGCCCAACCGAACGAGTTTATGGTTTCGTCGGTCCACTCGATTTTTACAGATTTTTCTCCTGAGTGGGCATAATCGTCTTCAACATTCACAAAGTCGGTTTCGGGGGCAAGACGGAACAGCGTCCAGGCTGGGCCTACAATCGGCGTTTTATATTCAATAGTGGCGCCAACAGTATGCGCTTCGAAGTCATCCCAAGAAATGACGGTGCTCCCGGTGCCAAAGTCCGCGCCATAGATCACGACGGGTTGTCCGTTCGATGGATCTCCGGTGACGCCCGTAATGCTCGGGGCCGCGAGTGCGTTGGCGGCAAAGAGAAGGACCGCGAGTGCGATTGCTATTCGCTTCATATTATTCTCCCGCCGCAAAGTCATCGTTCCAGCCGGTGGCCCCGCCGCCTCTGCTTTGGTAGATACCAAGGTCGCCGGTATTGCTGCCGAAGCTGCCGCTATGCGTGATGTAGGTCGTCCCGCCGATCTGAACGACAACCGACGATGCGCCGAAGGTCACCTTTAGCGTGTAGGCCGTATCGATGCCGGTATAAAAAGAAGCGTCGGCCAACTCTGTGTCAACTCCCGCCACGACCTGATGCAGTTCGATGTCATTGCCGCCTGGGTCATCAGGGTCAAGAGCTGCGTACCAATAGTTGGACGAATCGACCTCCCAAAACATCAAGCCCGGGTTGGAAAAAGCGGACCCTTCGGCGCGCACTGTCGATTGAAGCCAGCCGGTGGCCCTGTCCACACCGATCACCGCGCCAGCCGCCCCAGCAGTGCCCAGGCCGCCCCGGTTCGTCTCAATGTCGATATCGCCAAAGACTTCGGTCCATGTGTAGGTGCCGCCAGAGAGCGCCCCGAGCGTGTTGGAATCTGCCCGGTTGAAATCGTCCGAAGCCGCGAAAGACGGCGTGGGCGTCGGGGTTGGCGTGGGCGTTGGCGTTGCAGTCGGTTCGGGGCCCAGTGAGTCCGTGAGCGCTGCGGTCAGCCACTTGGATTCCGCCACGCTGTAAATCGCCAAGGTCGTCGCATTGGCCGCGATGCCAGAGGAGTATGTTGAATCCTCATAGGCCGGGTAGGGATCAAAGGCGAACGAGCCGGATGCCAACTCTATCCAATCTTCGCCGTTCCAGCGGTAGTATGTGACTTCGCCGCCACTGGTAAAGCATCGGATCTCGCCGTCCATGGTCGGGTCCGGCCAGGATGCCACGGCCAGGGTGTTGCAGGTAAGCTCTGCGCCGCAGTCGCCGCTTGCCGGCGTACAGGTGCCATTGTGCAGGTCGGTGTCAGCAGCGTGGGCGGCCACGCCTGCGGCAGAGGTTCCGGCAGGGTCGTAAGAAGAACTGAGGTCGGGGATCGCCCGGTAGTCAAACAGGGATAGGCGCCACACTCCGGCCGTGGCGTAATCGTTCGGCCTGATGACGGTCGGGGATGATTCCGCGGACGTGCCGTCGGCGTCGAAGGCGTACTCATAAGTGGTGGCCGAGGTGCCCGAGATGATCGTAACCGTTGCGCTGTCGCCGTCCGCGAGTTCGTAGAGGTTCGGCGATCCGCCGGCTATCGCCAGGCTGTCGAGCGAGCCGGTGGCGCCGCCCGTGAGAGAGGAGCAGGCGTATTTGATGGGCTTGGAGTAGTAGGCGGCCATGGCTGCCGAGACGGCGATGGCCGAGAGCAGAATGGCGCAGATGGTTGTGGTCAGTCTTTTCATATCTTTTCCCTTCTCAAGGTGCGTAATCCAGTTCATTGCGGCCCTACTGCCCGACCGTCATCCCGCCGCTGATCCGCGACACGCCTGTGCCCCCGGTTTGACGAACAGGCTGCATAAGGTTACCTGGCGCTGGAGGTTCCGCATCTCCGTAAAGATCATCCGGCATCTGATTTCCCAAGTACTCCCAAATGTAGCTGCTCAAAGTAATTTGGCTTGTCCCGTCAAGCTGCGTCCCGCTGGCCGCAAAGCCTCTCGCGCCGGAAAGTCCAGCGCCGCTATAGCTTGCCATATCGGATTTGATCTGAGCTTCGTTGGGGAAGGGCCAGAGTCTATCTTCTGCCCCGCCATACCCGTTTTCAGGTGATCTAACAGTGTCCCATCCGGTTTCACCGTAGAGTGTGCCGTCAACGCCGATCTTCCATAAAACTTGAGCACCTACACGACCGCCAGATGAGCCAGCGGTGGCCAGAGTTGATCCATCTTCGGCACCGCGTGGGAGGTACTTTAGACTTCCGGTCGGGTTTGTCGTCGGGTGGTACAAAATGTTGTGGGTAGTAATATCATTTGCACCGGCAGAAGAGGTATGGAGTCCGCCGAAATTGGCACCGTTACCGTAGAAGGCATTGTAATTGCTGGTTATATAGTCCGCTGCTCCATAGGATTGATTGCCGTAAAACAGCGAATTTGTCACGGTGTTAGTCCGATTCAGGATGATAGACATCCCGGTTCCAGCGCCAGCAAGTCCGTCACCGCCCGCATATGTGGCGTTATGGTCAAAGTTATCGTTCCAATGATCGTATGGACGATTATTTGCCCCACTGGTCAATCGCTGAATATCATAGGTCGGGGGGTAGAATGTTTCCCCGTTTTGATAATCACCGGCCTGAAACCCTCCTGAATTGCCCCAAAGAATATTGTCACGGAATACCCTTGTGTCTGCCGGAACTTGATCATAAACAGCGCCGTAATAGGAACTGTTATTTATGACTATATTGCCATGCATTTCTATCGAAGTGTTTGGTTCATGGTCGCTTTTGTTTTCAAAGAAAAAAGGAGAATAGACTTGTAATGATGGGCTGGTCGCAGACCCGCCTGCCATGTCAACAACAATGTTGTTTTGGTAGACAGTCGCTTCGCTATCGTAGTTGCAAAACCCAGATGTTTGAAGATCGAAATGGTAATAATCCGGCCGTGCTATGCACCGCCTGAAAATTACATGGTTCGACCAGTATGCAGTGAAACCGGCTCGGCTGCCACCGAAAGCATAGCAGTCCTCAAATAAGATGTAGTTTGCGTCGCTTCCGCTGCTGTCTCCCACTCCTGTGATTTCTCCGTTGCCGTCAACGGGACCATTCCAGAAGCCGCATTTAATGATTTTTATGTGATGAGAGCCGCTTCCGATGAACGATGGCCCGCCTGTATCGTTCTGGGCTGCATTTATGCGAAACCCCTGGATTTTGACATAACTTCTTCCATCCAGGCGTAGTCCGTAAACCCACGAACTGTTACCCCAGGATGTTCCGTCCAGTAATACTCCAAAATCTGTTTCGGCTTGCACGGTAGTATAGGCACCGGCACTTCCATTCGGTGGATCACGGATAACATCATTTGTCGTGGTATAGGTGCCGTTTCCGACAATAAGAGTGTCGCCCCCGGCCATCTGTGATATGCCGTAAGCGATGGTAGCGCATGGCGTCGCCTGGTTGGTGCAAGTGCCGGTATTCGCCGCATTGGTTTTGCCAACATAATGAGTATCGGCAAGGCCCATAGCCGGAAATATTAGCAATAGCGCAAGCAGGTATTTAATCATGGCTGCGTCTTTATCCCTAAAGAAAATGAGTTATAACCGCTCCACGCTGACTTTGTTATTTGCGCGCCAGTTAGTGTGGCTGCGGTCGCTATCGCTTCAGACCACAAACTCAGATGCGCCCCGGTAGTAGAACCCGTCATGTCATAGAGTTCGGTGGCCCCGCCACGGCTGTTACTGTCGCTGGTTGATCCTGGTTCCGAGATTTCCATCCATAGCACCGCCATGGTATCTTGCGGGGTTGTTATGTTCGGGCAAACCGCAACATTTGAGCTTGATCCGCTACCCCCAACCGTGACGGTGAAATCAGAGGTTGAATCACAAACCGCGCCCGTTACACGAAGGGCCATTACTGACGCATATGCATAGTTGCCAGAGGCGGTAAATGCGAACGCTGACTCACTCGCACCTGCTTTTTTGTACCACACATAGGCGTTGCTGTTCGCGGTTGCGGTTGCAATTTGCGTTACTCCTGCCGGGGGAGATAGCGACCTCCCGCCAACTTCTCCACCGAAGAAAATTAGACAATCTCCGCTTGCGGTGTCTGTTGGAACCGGAACGCTCAAGGCGGTATCAGATGTGCTTGTTGTATAGTCGCTGGTCGCTGCAACAGGGAAGGCTATCGGGCCTCCGCCCGAGCTGCTCGACGAAGAGGAGGAGGAAGAAGAAGATGCGAATGTCCCACCAGGCCCAGGTACCGGCCATGAACCCTGATTGGCGAACGCAATAGCAGCCAGCGCAACCAAGGCGACGATGAAAGGGATTATCTTTTTCATCGCACAACCCTCCAATTCAGCGTCACCGCGCCGGGAGTGATTGCGCCCGCCGTCTGGTTGCACACTTCGAAGTTAATGTTGTTCGCAGTCGGGTAAGCGTCGATACGAAGCGCCCCTGACGTAGTATAGCCGTACCCTGTGATTTGGCTTGGCCGGGTATTCCATCCCCACATGATCGCGTCCGTGGTAGCTACCCCACTTGCCGCTGTGGTTACAACCGTAGCACAAGCACCGCTTGCGATTTCTGCGGTGCCGAGGGCTGAAGTCCCGCTGGCGATGGTGCGGGTGAGAGTTACGCCCTCGACGGTAAGAACTCCAGCAGACGCCCTCGCAAGGGTGGTGTCGCTGGCATGGCCGACGTTTACCGATCCCACGCCGATAGCCGTAGATGTGGAATCTACCAGGCCAGATAACGGAAGCCCTGTGGCGTTCGTCAGCGTGCCGCTTGAGGGCGTGCCGAGAGCGCCGCCGTTTATCACTGGAGCACCAGCCGTGCCAGCGTTTACGGCAAGAGCGGTTGCGATGCCGGTTCCAAGACCGTCTATCGACGCAAGAGGAACGCCCTCAATCAGTAGGTTTCCGGCCAGGTCCACGATCCCGATGTAAGCCGAGCCGGTATAAAGGACGAAGTAGTCCGTGGTCCCGTCATAGGTGATTGGGTCCCAGGTGTCATTGTCGGCTCGATAGACTTTTCCGGTAACTGGCGATGCAGGGGCGGCGGTAAGCGCCGTGTAGTCCCACCCGATGGTGTCGGTGCCTGCGGTAGCCTGCCAGGTGCCGTCATCTCTTAAAAACTTCGTTCCGTCAGGAGTGCCAGGGGATGCCGCCAACTGTAGATAATTGCTTGCCCCAAATCCGATGTTGCTTTCGAGCATATAGCCGGTGTGGGGGTCAGCGGCTGCAACGTGATCGTATGCCCAATCTTCACCAGCAGCATCGGCCCCACCGTTGTCCGGCGTGTTGTCAATAACCAGCAGGGTCGGCTTATTCGCTATGCTGTTTCCACCAGAGGCAGCGTTCCAATCGATATACTGCGCGGTAAGCCCCGCTGCGGTTCCGGTCGTGTTCTGGTTGAACGTGGGCCATGCCGTCAGACCAAGTTCTTGGCCGGTCAGGCTAAATATCGAGGAAAGCGTGGACCCGAGCGTCAGGGCGTCATGTGCTGCGCCAGTTGGCGTTTCGCATGTTCCGTCATACTTCAAAAACCCGCTTGAGCAGGTTGTCCAGAGCGCCACGACATCGGAGTAGGCCGCGCTGCCCAGGTCATCGCCAACCCCACCCGTCGAAGAAAGCGTCCCGGTAGCCTGGTCGAAGGAAAGCCCGGTGCCGATAGCAAATGGCTTGTAAGTGTTCGTCGTATTGTCGAAGCCGAAAAGCGTATGAGCAGCGGGATCAGCGGGCAGTAGTAGCAGGTCGCCAGGATCAACGCCTTGGTAACTCCAAGTGCCTGTCCCGGTGGTGTCGACTGTAAAAAGCCCGCCGTTTTCGAGCGGATAGCCGGTCTGCCACCTAATACCCCAATTCTGTGTAAAATCAGAAGCGAAGAGGTCAAAGCGGTAGACGTTTTCGGCAACATTTGTGTACCAGCGCGCCGTGCCGAGCGTAGTTCCGGCAGCGCCGATGGCCAGACCGCCAGCCCCGGATGCCGTCAAGCTGCCAACGGTCAGGTCGGTGGAAGATGTTATGTCCGGTTCGTAGAGTGCATCAGCCTTACCTTTGAACAAATTCGCCCAAAGGTTGGTAAGCGTAAGGCTGCGCTTGGCGTTTGAGTTGGCCGCGCTCTCAATCAGCAGGTAGTCAGCATCGGCGGGCGTAGGCTTGGCCGTGATCGCACTGATCTCACTGGCCTGGTTGTCGTGGATAGCTGCGGTATCGGCCCCGCCTGTAGCGCTGCGGATTTCTTGCAACGTAATCGGCAGGCCGTCGCCGTCATCCAGCGTCATGGTGTTGGTTTCTTCTGAGATAGACCCCGTTTGCCCTATAACTACGGCCCTATCCGTGCTCGTCGTGGTCCCATCATCCGCCCACCCGCCGGTCCCATCAGGAGGCAGCGCGAAGGCCTGCCCGAAGCAAGCCGCCAGAATTGCGAAAACAAAGATCAGTCTTTTCATGGTCACCTCTTACCGGCCCAATTTGATGTAGATGTCATAGGTCGCGCTCGCCGTCGCCTGATTCGCCACCGTCACCGTGAGCACCGAGTTCACCGGCTCCGCTTTCGGCACCGTGCCCTTGGCTGTGCCGCTCGTCGGGATAATACTGGCCTGAGAGTAAAGGGTAACTCCCAAGGCATCGGTGATGGCGATGTCTGCGGCATCGGGGGCGGTCGTCCCGACCACCACATGCACGCCGGTCAGATAAAACCCCATCGCCTGATACTCTTTCGGCAGACCAGCGCTGATGGCCGCCTCATTTATCGTCTTGGCAGGGATAGACCCATTGTCGGCATCTCCGACGCACGCCAGCTTAATCACAAGCTGGTTTTTATCGGCGGAAAGCATGTATTGCGTAGCCGGAGAAGATCCGGCGGCAAAAGCCATGCCGGGAAGAAGGGCCAGGGCCAGAAGAAGAGTGATTGCTTTTTTCATTTTGCCACCTTTTCGGTTTATTATTTTAGCTTGCGGATACCCAAGAAACAGAACCATTGCCTGTATTTGTATCCGCATGTCCGCCACCATCGGTCGTGTCGTAATATGCGAATGTAAATAGGCCAGAGTCGTATATGATTATTTGCCTATTAACCCCGCCCGATCCAGAATAGCAATTTGTAAACCAATCATGAGGTCGGTATGCAGCAGGTATGACGGCAGCAGCAGACCCAGCAGTATAGCTGCTCGCGTGCGTCAAGCTATACCAGGTCATGGTGACTAATCTGCCATATTTTGCTATATGAACCGTCCCTGCTAAATCTCCTCCAGGGCTAAACGACGTATAGGTGGGCGGTGCAGGCATATCAACCCCATCGATCTGCAAGCCGACCGGGAGATTGACTTTTCCGTCTGTGAGCACCTCTGCGCCAAGGGCGTACGTCGAACCGTCAGTGCCGTAAAGTCTAATTTTTCCGGCCTGCGTGGCGTGATCTTTGGAGTAAATCTGAATAAGCCCTGAATCGCCGGCGGAGGTGTAGCCACCAGCATAAATAGCCGTCACGGTGTTGGCCGTGTTTTTGCCTGTAATTTGAGCCACCGAAGAAGTGGAAGATATCTTTAGCGGGCCACCTTCGACCACCAGGCCATCGGTAAAAGTCTTCGGCCCGGCGATGTTCTGCGCGGTCGTGGTGTCCACAATCGCGGTCCCGGCGACGGCCACCAGCTTTGCAAAGTCGGCCGCCACGGCACCTTGAAAGGTTATCGCGCCTGTTGTGGTGTTGATCGAAAGCAAAGACACCCACCCGGCCGTCGTGGAATAGCGCTGCAAGTACTCCACGGGGTCGAGCGATGTATCCCACCAGAGCATGCCGTCAAATGGATTTGCCGGCGCCGTGCCGCCCCGGTTCGCGCTGCCGACGGCCGCAAAGAGGTTTTCGAGTTCGGTGGCGAGTTGCGCCATCTCAAGCGGTGCCGGTGATATGGTATAGGCTGTTACTTGGCTCATGTTTCCTGTTCTCCATATGCTTGGGCGATGCCGGAAATCTCCCGCGCCACGGCGCTGCCGCCGTTGGTGAAAGCAATATCAAATCCGGTTTCGTCCCAATTTGTCATTGTGTAGGCGTCGCCCTCTTCACCATCGAGCACGCTCAAGCCGACTTCCGGCGTGATGTAAAAAGCGGGGCTGAAAGCGACTCTCGCGCCGCTGGTGCCGACTTCTGCGGCGAACCTTACCAGCCTATCGGGCATATCGATCGACACCGAAAAGCCCTCCAGAATGGGCGTTATGTTCGGTTCATAACTGACAAGCTTCGCTCTGAATTTGTAGGCCCGGGCGGTATAGTCGCCGACAAGAAAGCCTTTCCATGCGCTCCACGTCGGAGTGCCTGCCGGGTCGTCGCTGGTCGTCGCCACCTCCAGCGAGACCGAGTATTGGCCGTCCTGTGCGCCGTAAAGGTTGCCGGCAGCATAGAGGTCGCCCATGGCGTACAAGTCGGCCGTAATGTCCTGTCCGCTGATTGTGAGCGATGCGGAGAGCCGGCTTGTGAAAACGCCCAGCAGGTCAACATAGCTGGCGAACTCATAATATCCGCTGGCTACCTCAATCGAGGTCTCCGTGGGGTCTGCGCTGTCAAAGGCCGTGCCGCCCTCGTCGGAGAACTCCACGGAGCTGTCATCGTGGACCGTGGCCGCCCCGGTGTAGCCCGCCGAGGTGATCGCCGCGATGGTGATGCCGCCGTATTCGGATGACTCTTCGGTGCCATCCGGAGTGCCGGACCATGCCGGGTGCGTCTGTTCGAAGGTTTCCACGACGTTGAGCCCGGTAATCCGCGCGATGCTGGTGGATACCGCGTCGGCGCTGTCGCTCTCGTTGCCGGCAAAGTCCACGGCCTTGATCATGTAGGTGCCAACCAGCGCCGGAGCAGTTTTAGAGGTGGCCGGCTTACCTACGCGCTTGATAATATCGACGCTGGTTCCCCAGGTCGCGCCGGAAAGAGATGGGCTCCAGCGGATACGGTAATGCGACAGGTCGTAATTTTCGACCGGCGACCATGATAGATGGGCGTCGGTGCCGATGATGTTGACCGCGAAGTCTTCCACGTCATCGGGCGGCTCGGTCTGCCCGATGACCAGTTCGGAAATCACCGAACTCCAGAGCGAGCGCACGCCATAATAGGAGATGGCCGCCGCCTGGATCTGATAATGGTAGCCTTCTTCCACGCCATTGATTACCGCCGTGGATGTCGATTCTGCCTCGATATCCACCTGCGCCCATGCCGCTTCGCCCAGCTTGCGGTATCGTATCCGGTAGGTCTGCACGCGGATGTTGCCGGAGCGCGGCGCGATGGTCACAAAGATGCGGGCCCGGGCCACGCCGTTGGAGACCTCCAAGGCCTTTTCGCCTGATTCGATCTTGGAGATGGTCGGGGCTGCGGGCTTGAGTTTCGTCAGATCGATGGGCGCCGTGATATTGGGATCATATGCCGGGATCGTCCCGGTGTCGGCGCTGTAAATCGCTTCGGCTTCGTCCACAAGGTTGATTTTTCTGACGTACTCATTTTGAGCGTTTACGCTGTGGACGAGATACGCGGAGGTCTCGCTGCCGGCCTCGCCGAAGCTGAAAAGATCGCCGGCCTGCGGACCTACCGTGGTCAGAATCGGAGGATCGAGCACAAAGGTAAAGGTGTCGGTTTCCCCGGCTACCGTGGAGACCGTGAGCAAAAGACTCGATCCGGATTCGTCCGCAAGCCGGAACCGGCAGCAATACGTTTTGCCGACCTCCATGACGAAAAGCTCGTCCGAGACAAAGCCGAGCGTCCGGCCGTCGTCATCTCCGGTGCCCAGCGTCAAAGATTTCACCCGGCCCGCCGTGGCGCCGCTTCCGATAAGCATCATATCGTACGAAAGAACGACCTTCGAGCCTCTTTTGCAGGCCAAAGATTCGAAGTCCATATAGACCGATGGGAACTCCGGCCGGAGCAGCGCCTGGGCCTGGTGGAACCGCGCATGCTTGTAAATCAGGTCCGGATGCGTGACGCCTGGGAACTCGATGGATTCAAAAAGCGTGGCGTTCGATGCGTTGTAGCCGTCGGCGTAGACGATCCGTTCGTCCCAGGCCCAATTATTCAGCTCGTTTTTAAATTTGACGCGGAACGCATGCGGATGATCAATCAGCACCTTCTCCGAAGAAAATCCCCAGGAGTTGCGCGGCGTGATGTGCTGCGCTATCGGCCGGTCGGCCCGGTCCCAAATCATCGACCAGAGGCCGTCTGAGATGGCAATGGAGCTGCGCATTGCTGCGGCGATATCCATTAGGGTATCGGGCACGCTTGCCGTAAAATCGCGGACCTGATCGAAGGTCCAGCCCTCGGTTACGCAATGAGCGTAAGCCTGGCCGAGCTCTGCGCCATGGATCTGCGCGGCAGTTCGGTGCTTGGCGTTGGCCGAGGACATGAGCACATGCCGGAAAAGCGCGGCCGGGTTGCGCTGCACCGATAGCCCGGTTGTCCATGCGGACCCGTTCCAGCGCGGGCAGTATGAGGAGCAGATGCCGTTGATCTCATCGACCACACCGGAAAGCTGCCCGGTTGCCCTGATCCTGATCGCGCTGCATGCCACCGGCACTTCGACATTGAGCGGGTTTTCGCATTTAATACTGGTGATGCTGCCCAAATAGCATTTGTCCACAATGTAGTCGCTGGTGCTATCGGCGGTCACGCGCCGCACCGATACTTCATAGGCTTTCGTGCGGTCTACCTTCCAGTTGTAAGCAAACCTGCGGGCCTCTGGGGTGGCGGCCGTGTAGTAAATGGACGGATAGACTATATGCCCAGCGGTGTAGCTGATGGTATTGCCGGAAAGCGAGCACTCGAGCCCGGTTTTGGTTGAGTTCGGCAGATTGGTGACGCTGGTAATTGAAAAGCTAAGCTGCGAGCCCTCCATGAAGTCGCCTACCTCATAAGTATAGGTCGCAATCTTTAGCATGCCGATGGTGCCGAAGGCGAAGTTTCCGACCGCGCCATTGGCGAATGCGTAAATACTTCCCTGGCCGTCCGCCCCGAGCATATAGGGGTCTGTGATGGATATCGAGCCCGCGGCGTAGTCTACTGTGCCGTTGAGTGGCGTCCAAGTTGACGCGCCAACCTCTCGATACCTGATCTCAAGATTGACGGTCCTACTCATTCGCTGGGCAGTCTTCCGATTGATCTCCACCAAGGCGTTAAAGTAGATTCCGACCGTTAATTCGTCCACGTTGGCCATGGCCGAGCGAGTTATCCAGCCAGAGGCCTGGCTGATTTCAATGCCGTATTGATCTTGGCGCACCTGCGATGGAAAAAGCGTCAGCGGCGTGTCGTCCGGCCAGCCGTAGCGGGTCTCGATCTCCACATCGTCGAAGTTGTTTATCGGCGTGTCGCCGATCTTGATATTGGAGATTTTAAGCGGCCCGATGCCCCATATAACGAGGATGCGCAGGTATTCGTCTTGTCCGACGATCTCGGTATAGGTCGGCGCCCCCAGCTTCGGAAAGACAAGATGTCGCCCCAAGATGACCGGGATAGGCCCCCACGCGTCCATGGTGTTGCGTGAGGCTGAAAGGGAGTATGTTTGACTGTCCTCGTAAGAATAGGTCTTGTTGCTCTGCGGCCTGGTCGGGGCAATGGCTTGGACAAGGAAGGTGCCGGCCGTCATGATAACCGCCGAGCCGATGGCGGCCGTGGTCGCGTTCATTGCGCCGAAAGCCGCGCCGCCGAGGGGCCCTCCGTAAACCGTGGCCGCCACCACCACGACCATCTGGAGCAGCATGGCAACCGGATTCTTGCCTCTGCCGCCGCGCAAGGCCGTGTAAATCAAAAGATGGTCGCCGGGTATCGGCTTCACTTCGCCCCAGGCGATGGCCGGAACCACTTCGCCGTTGAGTTGGACGACGACCCCCACGACGCCCGGCATATGATCGCGGACCACTTCGGCAATGGTCATGCCGCCGGGCACGCTGGAGAGCTTTGGCTCTGAAAAAGCAAGCGGCCGCGTGGTGACCTGTATGTCTTTACACTCTTTTGGCATGCCGAAAGTATCCGGTTTTTATGCTTTTAAATTCCAGGCCGTTGTGGTCCTGGACGCATGAGTTTTTGCCGATCTCGATGTGGAGCATTTCCGTTTGGGAAACATAAAGCCCGACGTGGGCGCCGAAGAGGATCACGTCAAAGGGTTGCGGGTCCGCGACCTTGACCCACATCTGCTGCTGCTGCTCGGCCAGCCGTGCGGCCCTCTTGAGTGACGCGACCGAACCGTCTTTGAGTGTGCCGGGAAACGATGGCAGGTTGATCCCCAGCCGTTCCGCGTAGACCAGGCGAACGAGTCCCCAGCAATCGCAGCCGGAGCGGTCGCGGCCGTCACACACGAAGGGGATCTCTATGTATTCGTCAGTCCAGGGCTTCATAGGCCGCCTGCGAACATGGCCGGGAAGCGCCCCGGCGTGAAAGTGATACAGGGGAAGGGCTCGGCCACCATCAGCTCCATTTCCATCGTGAGCGATACGGTCGGGCCGTATTGGATGCGCGTTACAAGGAACTGCGGCCAGATGGCAACGACCGAATCGGGGTCACTGGCCATGACCATTTCCACGGTTACCTCGGGCCGGCCGACGATGGAGCGGATGGCCGAAACATACTCCCGGTTCGTGTTGTCGAACTCGAGCTTGATCTGCCCGAGACCTTCTTCGGTTTCGTCCGGCAGCTTTAAGGTGCAGGGGAAAAAGTAGAAGTACCCTCCCCTTGAGATGGTCCCATAAACGATATCCGAAGCAGTCTCCACAAGCCGCTGCGTCGGGTCCGTGCTGATCATGATCGGCTCGGCAAGGCTTTCGTGCGCCACGGTGATCAGGCAGATCGGAAAGTCTCCGGTCTCCTGGGCGTAAGCGCTTTGTCGGAATGCGAGGGATAGTTCAGCCATTACGGCATGATCTCCAAGTCAAGGTTGACTTCCCAATTGTCTTCATTGTCCGATGGGGCCCACGACGGCGGCGACACAAAGCGCATCTCTGCGGCGGTCGTGCCGTCGTCCGGATCGTGCCAGTTAAAGCGCAGGGTTCCGCCGATGGCCGTGGTGGTGCAAAACGTTTTGAAGGTGACCAGCTGGGCGGCCGTCACAAAGATCTTGCCCTTTACCGGCTTTGGGCCAGCAGAGTAGCGGCGCCGCACCTTGGCCGGGCCGGCACCCATTTCGGTGCGCATGGCGACGTCGGCGGCCGATTGGCTGTAGCCTTCGGTCATCATCTCTTGCGGCAGTGTCGCCGGCCATGTGATCGAAGCCATTTTCTACCTCGCCGTCAGTTGGCGCCGCGCCCCGCTTTGGCGCATCGCTCGGTTGGGGGCCGTGCCGGGGGTCATCATCTGGTTGGCGACCAGCGCGCCGATGATCACGTCAATCTCTTCACCCTGCTGGGTCTGCCGGCGCTTGGTTTCGACCTGGGCGCCGCTGTTGTTGATCACGTTGACGACTGTGCGCGAACCATCGGAGGCCACGCCCAGCTTATTGCCGATCTTTTTTAAGGGCATGATGGCTTCGGCGCCGGCTTCGCCAGCCACGAGCCCGCCGGATGCGAAGAAGTGCGTCGGCCTGGTCAGGATGGTATTCTCTCGGCTTTTGAGGCTCGCCAAGGAGGCGATGGCACCGTCTGCGCCGTAGGCTGGTACGATGTAGGAGGAGGCTGCGGCAGGCGTGGAACCAGATGGCCAAAGGTTGCCAATGCCCTGCATGAGCGGCCCCATGATGCGCTGCTGGATGATCATTTGGGTGATCATCTTCGCAAACGATAGTCCGATCTCGTCAAAGGCCAGCTTGGAGCCGAATACCATTTCGGTAAGTTCGCTCGAGTACGAGGCCCCCCAGCCTTCGAAGGCGCTGGTCATCGACTCCTTGAGGTCTTTGGCGCTCTCTGTAATCTTTTCCTTTTGGCGGTCAAGGTCTTCGAAGTCAAAAGCGAGGGCGTTATCTACACTGACGTACCTAATCCCCTTTTCGTACTTGTCCAGGTCGTCGAAGAAATCCTTAGTGGCATCATCGGACTTTTTTACATTGGCAAGATAGTTGTCCATCATGATGCCGGATTCACGGTCAAGGTCTTCGAAGTGGTACTTGTATTGCTTCGCAAGAGCTGTGTTTCTCTTTTCCCAATCCTCAATAGTATCCCTTGACCCGCCACCGCCGCCGGGAGGTGGATTTTTTGAGGTGTTCGGGTTGACCGCCGGAGTATTGGCGCCGATCTTGATTGTACGCGGCCCGAAGCGTTCATCTTTGCCGGTGTCGTTCATCGCGCCATATAACTTTATTGCGTCTTTTAGCGGCCCCAGGCTGTTCAAGGTCATTACATTAAAAAGACCAATTACTTTATCGGCATTTCTTGCAATAAACTCTACGCCATCGCCTATGGCGCGCAAACCAGTAGAAATAGTGTCTATTTGTCCGGAAAACTCGTTGTTGGATTCTATCCAATCGTTGGTTATCTTCAGGGTGTCGGCGTACCCCGGGATAATACCTTCGCCTAAACTTGCCTGTATGTTTTTGAAGTGACCTTCAAGTATTCTCTGTTGGTTCGCAAGCCCTCCGCTTGTTCGCTGAAAATCTCCAGTTGCTGCGCCAGCATCTTCGACAATTATGCGATAAGCCGCCATCGCCTTGTCCAGATCTGTTAATTCCTTGGCGGTTTTCTTGCCTGTGTCGGCAAGCGCGCGCTGCTCAACTGAGGCGGCCTTGATCGTCGGAATGTACTTCTGCAATGCGTCGTACTCTCCGCGAAAGGCGGATTGCATGGAGTCCAGCACAGAAGATGCCCCGCCGGCGACGTTTTTAAATGAGGCGATGTCGGCCGAAAGCTCAACCAGAGACTTGGAGACCTGGGCCGCCTTCGGACTGTTGGCGCCCAATTTTAAAAACATATCTCCGATGTCACCGGTGGCATCCAATGCGGCCTGCTTTGCAAGGCCCATAGATGCTGCCGCGCCGCTTGCCCAATCTTCCAGCAGGGCACCTTCTGTGCCGCCAAACAAGGTATTTACCTTGCTGATGGTTTCCTTCATGTCGCTCGCGGCCTTGGTCACAACATTGAAGCCGCGCACGGTCGCCGAAAGCGTGAAGCCTGCCGCCATCCCGATGAGCATGTTTTTGTAGCTGTCGGTTATTTTGCCGAAAGCCTTAGAGACAACGTTCGATGTCTCGTTGGCCCGCTTGATGGTCGTCGATTTAGCGGCGGCCAGATCCTTTTCGAGTTGATCCAGGCGCGCTCTGATACTTACGTATGCCGTCCCCACCTTGGGCATTGATTCGTTCCTCTTCCCGTATCGTCCTGGCCCGCTTCATGTATCGCCCGGCCATGATAGTCACGCGCTCAGCGGTGTCTGCCCTGTCACGCGCGCGGATGCCGTAGATCCGCATATTGGCTTCCAGGTCCTGGGGCGACAATCCATCCTCGCCACCGGTGCGCTGGAACAAAAAGAAGGTCGCTTCGTTTGCCGGTTCGACGCCTGGCATTTGCCCTTTGACGCACTCCCCGCATGGCGGACCCTTCTTTTTTGCTTCGAGTAGCGGGCCGTTGTCCCATGGCCCAATTTTGTATTTTGCTTTGCAGGCCTCGCAATCGAGCCGACCGGCTTCGGCCAGCCACTCGGCCAGCTCGATCAGTTTTTTACTTCGGCCTTGACCTGCTCTGCCTTGCGCTTTTCGAGTTCCGCGATGCACTCGTCAACCCACTTCATAAAGCCGTCTTCGGCGCACATCAGAGAGATGTTGGCCCGGGTGCATTTAAGCTGCTGGCCGTCGGCGCCTATAAAGTTTTTCCAATCGACCACCGATTCGATGATGATCTCCAGGCGGGCATCGGTGCGAAAGCCGGGCTCGCCGGTTTCGGTCATGACCATCTCGCGGCACTTGGACTTGATCAGGTCTTGCTTGCCGTCTTTTAGCAGCCGGATCAGGGCCCGGCCACCGTCCGGATCGTTCGGGTAGTCGAACCATGCCTCGGTTTCTTTTTGGATTCTTGGCACTGCGCTCCTCCTTTGCCATCTCCCCCGTTATTTTGTGGAAAGGCCGGCCCCGGGGAGGAGGCCAGGGCCGGCCGTTGGCGCGCAAGCAGGGCCTGGACTACTTGCCGCCGTGGAGTGTGCGACCGGCTGCGGCCGCTTCGTCAACCAGGGTTGCGGCGCTGGTCAGCGTGATAACGCCAGCCTCGACGGTGCTGATGATGTAAATGCCGTCATTGCTGGTGGAGCCTTCGACGATCAAGGTCTGCCCGGCTTCGAAGCCAGCATCAACAAGGCCGTTGCCGCTGTCGGTGATGGTCTTGGAAGAGGCCACGAAAGCGATGGTGGCCGCGGTCATGTGAACAGTAAAAAAGGCGTACCGTCCGCCAACAGAGAGGCCCGAAGTGAACGGGAAGATTCCTTCCGAATCCACACTCGGGAAGTCGTAGGCCGTGACCTGATAGACGGATTCGGAGTCGTTGGCGGTGTCCGGCGCCATAAAGTCGGACGAAAGCAGCGTGGCCGAGGTGCCGTTCAGGTAGATGCGGCACTCACCGCCGGCATGATTGACCGGGCCGAACTTGGTGTTCGCGTCGAAGTAGGTTTTTAACTGCTGCTGGCCAGGGTCATTGAAAACTGCGCTGCCGCCGAACTCCAGGTTGGTGCGGCTCGCTTGGCCGGCGAACTGCCGGGAGGTTTCTCGGAACTGCTTGACTTCGATGATGTTGCGCTGGCCGCCGGGCAGCTTCAGGCTGTTCAGGCCGGCGACGATGGCCTGCGTGCCGGCCCCGTAGTTCAGAACGACCGCAACATTTGCCGCCTCTTGGTAAGATAAGGTCATGTGGTTACTCCTTTACGTGTGTTGCAGCCGGCATCGGAATTCGATGGTGGCCTGCCAAAGATTGTCTTGCTCGTTCCAGATCGGCGGAACGACTGATTCCTTATGGATCAAAACCGGGTAGTGGCTCGCCACGGTCAAGGTCACGTTGTCGAAAAGTGATGCGGCGTAGGCCAGCAGGTCAAAGCAGGTCTCGCGCACGGACGAAAAGCAGTTGATCTGCCAGTAGGTTTCATCCATGGAAAGCCGAAAAGCATCGTCGGCATTCGCGCTGTTGGCCTGATAGGTGCAAAAGTTGTCGGCCCATGAAGGAACGCCCTTACCGTACTCTAAGCGGCCACTGGTGGCCGTCTTGAGGCTGTTGGTGCCGGTGGCGAAGTGGCTATAGATGGATTCGATAAGTTCTTTCATCCGCGCAACTCTCCGAACATCTGCTTCATGAGGGCGCGCGCCTTATACTTGCCGCGCCGCAAGGCCTTTCGCATGTAGGAAAGCCCCTGCATGTTCTTGGTTCCAAGCTCAACGAAAGAAGCATACGGGTCGCCGCTTTTCCACTTCAACTCGTCGTAACTTGAGACCGTTTCGGGGCTCACATCGCGCGCGCGGTTGGCCTGCGCCGTGACAAGATATCCGCCGTCCTTGTATTTGCTGGTCATGATGTCGATTTCGCTGGCCAGGGTGCCGGTGGAGTCGGGCGCAGAGCGCTCAAGGTTTTTCTTGGCCTCTTCCTCGACGTAGGCGGCAGTTTTCTGAACGATCTCTTCCATGCCTCTGCGCACTTCGGCCGTGAAAGGTCTTGCGTCCCAATCGATTTTTATTTGCGCGAGGCTCATATCTTTTCTTCCGCCAAAATCTCAATTTCCCGGTTCTGCTGGTCGAGCGGGTTGACGGCCAGGATCTCTTGGTAGTGCGTCACCCCGGCGTTCACCCATTTGATGCGCATCGTCGGCACTATCGCGGCGTTGTGGCGGCAGTGCCATCGGACCATGCTGTTTTGCTTGGTGCGGGCGGCCTCTACTCGTTCGGCGCCGGAGATGTGCCAGCGTTCGGCCCTCGCCGTCAGCGTGTCGGCCCATGATTCTGCGCCGCCCGGGCCCATGCCATCGCTGGTTTCGGTCTTGGTCTGGAAAACCAAGATATGGCGAAGCGCCCCTGCCTTCATGGCACCACCGGGACGGCGTACATATCCAGCAGATCGTCAAAAATCTTCGATGGCAGCTCGACGGCCTGCGCTTGCCCCTGGCCGATCGTGGCGATTTCTCTGTTGGCGTACTTCGTGGCGATGGCGGCCAAAAGCCAAACCTGGATCGGGGCCGGGACCGGAGTTTGCCCGGCGTCAGTCCCGTAGCCAGCGTTGTAAGCGATGGTGATCTTGTAGGCCCCCGCGGGCCAGTAGCAATAGCGCGCTGGCCGGACGAGCCCGACCATCGGCTTGGTTTTGACTTCATATTGATCGGTTGCCAAGGTCTGCTCGGATGCCGAAGCATCGGTGAAATACTTGATCGACGTGACGCTGTTCAGGTTGGCCGCGAGCGGAATGGCCCCGACCGGGAACTCGTCCAGTTCCTCGGTCAGGGCCGTAGCCGTGAGGTATCTCCGCGTTCTGTTTTGAGCATGGACGACCGCTTCATTTTCGAACAGGGTCAAAAGAAGGGTATCATCCGCGACAAAAGAATCGTCGAGGTTGCATTGCGTCTTGATCAGATCAAGATCTGAAAAGTACATGAGCGGCATTTATTCGCCTTTTTTCGCCTTGGCCCTGTCAACTTCTTTCGCCTTCGCCTGGGCCACTGTCGGCCGTTCCGGCATCGGGTCGATGATCTTGCCGATCTTCAATTCGTTTTGCAGGTAGAAGGCCCGCGCTTCGGAAACGCTGATGATGCTTCCAGGTAGCCGAGAGCCCCACCTTCCGGTCAATCTTACTCTCATGATTTCTTCTCCCATGGTGGGCGTCCGCCCTTCTTAGTCGGCGATCATGGATTCATTGGCATAGCGCCGGCCGAGGGGCTGGTAAAATGCGCCGATGATGTTGGCAACGTCGCTGCTGGCGATAAAAACGGCCAGACAATCGAAGCCCCCGGATACGTCCAGGTCTTCGGGCTTGACAACCAGCTTGACGATCTTGTGCTTCACGCCGGCATCCGTCTCATAGGACGCTGCCGCATCGCGCTTCACCATGATATCGCTTGCGGCGCAGTCCAGGTTGGACCAGATCGGCACGAGTGCTGTAACGGCCTTAGCGCCGGTACCGGCCACCGCTGTTGCCTGCAAAAGGCTGATTTCGGCCGAGGCGGCATTGGCCTGGTTCATGTGGACATAGACGGCTACGCCGTTGGGGCAGTTTTTCAGGCTCATATAGTCGCCAGTTCTGTCGGCGGCGCCGGTCGTCCCGGGGGTCAAGGCCTCGATGATGGGCATATGCTCGATGGTCTTCATTGTGCTGTTTTCTCCTTTCAACGGGGCGGCGCAATGCCGCCCATCATTGATTTAAATTTTGGTTACCGGGTCGCCAAGGTCACGAAGGGGCTCAAGGTGTTGCTGCCCTTGTACGGCGTGATCGGGCTTTCGTGCATGGGCTGGCCGTTGTTGCGCGCGATGAAACGGAAGCACATTTCGTCGTAGAGGTAACGGACATGCATGCTTTCGCTTTCTTCGACGCCACCTTTTTCGATCAGCATATACTCGCTGAAATCGGCCAGCATGATGTCGTAAACATCGCCGATGGTGGAGGCGAACTCGATGGGCACGATGGGGATGCCGAGCAGGGTTCCCAGGGGGGCGCCAGACAGCGAGCCGCCGGGCAAGAAGATCGGAACGCCGGCCGTGCTGCCGGGCATGGTCAGCAGCGGGAATTGGGGCAAGCAGTCTTGGTTGGTGAACCAGGCGGCTTTCTGCAGGTTGCCCTTGAAGCGGGCCAGCATCTTCACCAGGTTGGCGGCGTTGATGGTGTCGGTGGTTTGCGCGTTTTCCGCGGCCACGGATACCAGCAGATCGCTATTGGTGATACCGAGACACTGTCCCGAGCCGGTGCCCTGCCAGATTTCAAGGTCCAACTTCCAAGAGAGCTGGTTGCGCAATCCCTGCTTCGTGTAGTTGGCCATAGCTACGGCATCGCGCAGCATGCGGTTGGTGACGTAGATCAGGCCATACATATCTTCGAGGCGCAGCTCGCGCGGCTCCAGCACAGCTTTGCCGCTGGAGGCCATCAGGGAGGATTCGGCCTTGCGGTAAACCTGGATGCCGCCAAGCATCGTGCCGGCGCTGCGGTCACGGTCCTTGAAGGCCAGGTACTCGAAGCTGTCGGAGTTGGCGCCGATGGGTTGGCGCGTGCAGCGCGAAGAGAGGGCGCCGGTTTCAACGGCGGTCTGCATGATGTCGGTGGCCTTGTCGGTCTCCACCAGGTACCCACCATCGGAATCGATTCCCGTGGAGGCGCCGGAGGCGTTGACGACCTTCTGGAAGCGATCGCGGGCCCGGGGCGCTTCGGAGGTGTCCTGGGTCATGGCCTGAACATCCTGCATCTGCTCGCCGATGTTGCGATAAACGCGCTTGGCCTGGACCTGGATGTGGGAGTTTGCGGCCCGGCCGGCAACGGACGCGGCATCGATGTCTTCGTTTTCGACGTCCAGAATGTCGCCGGCATCGGCGATCAGGGCCTGGTGACGCTCGATTTCGGAGTTCACCGCCTTAATCTGCGCCATGGTGCCGTCGTAGTCGGCTTGATGGGCATCGGTCCACTTGTCGCCGCCGTTATCCTCGATCAGTTTCTTGGCCTTGGCAGCGAGTTCGGCCTTCTGTTTGCGAAGTTTCTGAATACTTTTCATTTTCTTTCGATCTCCTTTTTATTGGGCGATTTCGAGTTCAAGACGCCGTAACAGCGCCGCCGTGTCTGTGGTTTTGGGCTCTTCCCTGGGCTGCGGCCGCCCGATAAGCTCTTTGGGGGCGTTGCTGAAAAATGAAAGGTCGAAGCGGTTCTCTACCGGCTTACCTTCATAGATTCGGTCAACGAAACCGGCGTCCAGCGCCTCTTGGGCCGAAAACCACTTGGTTTCGGTCATCCAGGCCTTGATTTCGTCGGCGCTCTTGCCTGTTTTTTGGGCGTAGTCAGTGACGATTGAATCGTCAACTTTTCGCAAAAACTCTACTTGCTTACCTACTTCGTCAATCAACTTCACCAGATTATCTTCGTTGTAGTATCCAAGGATATCGATGACCATGGCGGCCTTGTGGATCATGAAAAAACCGCCTTCCACGATCTCTATTTCGTCGGCCCCCATAGCTAAAAACGTGGCGGCCGAAGCGGCGCAACCATCGATGTGGGCGATCACCTTGGCCTTGTGCTGCTTCAAGGCCGTTTGCATAGCCCTGGCCGCAAAAACATCTCCACCGGGAGAGTCAATCCGGAGATGGATAGTGTCTACGTCAAGATTATTTATCTCTTTGACAAAATCCTTGGCGTTGATGCCGTAATTCCAAATTTCATCATAAACGTAGACCGTAGCTTCCTTTTTCGAAGCGTCGATAACCGCTTTGGGGTTGTCCGTGGCCACCTTTTCGGGCCTATTTCGCATCAGGTTGACCAGCATCTGGCGCTCCCTTATTCGCTTCGGCCGGGTCATAGGGCTTGTTGTACTTTTCGCCTTCGAGCGGCCTTCTGTTTTCGAGTTTTCGGATTTCGTTCGGCGTCATAAAGCCGGGAACCTGATTGCCGCCTATGGCAATCTTATAGAACTCGGCGCGGGTCTTGATGTCTCCGCGCAGGATGTCATCCATGTTGAATTTGCAAAAATAGCGCGGATCGTCGATCAACTTGCGGTTGACTTCTTGCTCCATCATCTTGAGCCGGCGGCGCAAAACGAATTTGACGAAGCCGATGGTCTGCTCTTCGATGCCGGTACCCCACGAGGTGCTTTTTTCGGTGCTCGAAACGAGGTGGAGGGGCACGCCGTAGAAACGACAGATGTCCTCGATCTGGAATCGCCGTGAAAGCATCATTTGGGCATCGTCGGCGTTCATCCGAAGGCTGGTGACTTTGGCGCCGTCGGTAAGAACCAGCGGCAACCGCATATTCGATGAGCCCTCGGCGTTGCCGTAGCGCTTTTGAAGCGACGCCCTGAACTGCTTCATCGCCTCCTCTTTCATGGGCTTATCGAAAGAGATGGAGACGTCCGAGGTTATGGCGTTTGAAAAGTACTTGGCGTTGAATTGCTCGCCGGCAAGGCCAAGGCCTATTGACTCCCGGGCGTCGGCGATGGGACTGCGGCCCTTGAGGCCATCCCATCCGATGCAGGGAAAGTGTAGGATGTCGTCCTGGTCGAAGCTCTTAGTCTGGCGACCGTCAAATGTGATCTGGTAGATGATGCGGGAATAATCCTGGCTAAGTTTCGGAGTCACGCGCGACGCCGGAGCCCAATACAGGCCGACGGGCCGACCGCTTTTCTTGCGTGCAATAATGGCATAGGCGTTCCCGGCCAAATAGCAGTCCGCGCCTTCGGTCTCCCAAAAGACGTAGGCGCTCATGGTGGGATTGGGTTCGTCGTGGAGTAGTGGGAAGGCCGGATGATCTGGCGCCAACTCGCGCTCGTCTTCGCCTACGCGCTTGAAAACTTCACATGATAGGCTGGCTATGGTGCCCGAAAGGAGGGAGACGCAGGCGTAAACGGCGGAAAACTGCATGGCCGTTTGCTCATTTACGAGCTGGCCGGCGCCGGATCGGCCGCCAACCATGCGGCCAAGCTCCTCGGAAATCAGCTTAATAGCCGCTTCGGTGGATATTTCTCCACTGTAAGAGGCTTTGATTTCCGGCTTTTTGCGGCCAAACGGCCAAATCTTCATCCAGCTACCACCTTCGGCTAAAGATACCGATAATGATTGCTGGATAGCGCTACATGTTGTGGGCCCGCAACTCGGTTAATGCTAAATAGCGCTATTTAGCAAAATATCCGTCTGTTTTGAGGTGGTACTTAGATTTTGCACTGATTCTTCGTCGAAAGCTTCTGTCGAACTGGAAACCCTATTGCACTCGCCGCACAATCGCCACCGAATGACGCCATCGGCGCATTTCAGGGTGCGAATCACAGAACTTCTGCCGTCCATACCGCATTTTGGGCACTTCATCGGTCAATCTCCACGTCAACAAAGGGGTTTTTCGATATACTGCCGCCTTGGCGGGCTTCTGGATTCATCGCCATGAGCGCCACGGCGTTAAAGGTGGCCATGAGCGGGTCTATCTTTCCGGTGCCGCTGGCCTGTTTTGTGATCAAAATGGCGTTGCCCTTGGGCTCGACTCTGGCATTTCCGACACACCAAGCCATGAGCGACTGGCCTCCATGGATCAGTTTTCGGCCGCGGCCCTCATCTTGGGCGTCCGGCTTTCCGGCCAGCTTGCGCTCCGTGGTCTTTATGGCCCCCATAAGGCGCCATCCCTGTGGGATGCCCACAACTCGATCATGCTCTATCTCGCGGACCAGCACTATCTCGTCCACGATGTCACCGATTCCGGCCGGGTCCACCCCGATCCGGTCCAGTAGGCCAGCGGATTCAATCTGCTCGATGATCTCACCGATCTGCTCGATGTCCTGGCCGACCTCATCGACAATTATCAAGTCGCCGTCCTTTTCGAAGTCACGGTATTTCGACACTTCCGACTTCCGACGATCCAGGGCGATGGCCGACGCCCATGCCCGGGTCCATAAAAGCCAGTGCCCTGTGTCGATCTCGCGCCCGATAACGGCAAGCCCCAAGAGATCGTCCAGGCCGCCGCCATCAATTCCGACAACTACCACTTCGCATCGGGTCAAGATGTCGTCCAGGGTGACCGCTCCGGCCGCTTGCATCCAGAAATCGGCACCGCTCCAGCGCTTAGATTTGAGGGCGAGGCCCATTTCGACGTTTAGGTGCTTGGCAAGAAAACCTTGGACCGACTCTTCGCCGGCCTCCTGGGCCTTGAGGTGCTCACGCTTTAAAAACTCTTCATCTACCGACGCGCCCATGTTCGGGTTGGTGATGTAGAAGTTTGCCGGGTCGAGGTGGGACTTGTCTTTCAAGATCGATTCTGGAAATTCGTACAGGACTGGCAAAAACCGGTTGTCGTCTATGCGGCCGTCGCGAACCCCGCGGGCATAATCCAGCTTCTGCTTAAAGACCCCCGCCGGCGCCTCGTCGGATTGCGTCGAAAGGTATATGACGAATCCCTCCGGACGGCTGGCAAGGCCTCCGCAAGCCTCTCGCAGCATGTTTTCGGCGTTCTGGCGCTTGCCGAATAGCCAGAGTTCATCCACCAGGATGCCAGTTGCCTTCTTGCCGCCTACGGTTTCGTTGTCGGCCGCCACGATTTTGAGGGTGGCCCCGTTTCCCCGGTGGGTGATCTGCCGATAGTGCTCCTGGATGTGGAGCAGGGCCGAAAGCTCTTCGTCGGCCTTCACCATGTCGCGGGCCGGGTAAAACGAGTTGTTGGCGATCTCCACGGTGGGGGCCAGGATCAGAAATTCGGCGGAGTCGCGCCAGTTGCGAATTAGGGCGGTCAGCATGATGCCGGCCGCCAAGGTGCTTTTGCTGTTCTTTTTGGAGACGAACAGGAAAAACTCGGAGATCAGGCGCCGGCCCTCTTCCGGATCGTAAGCACCGAAGATGGCCCCCACGAAGTCAAAAACCCACTGGCGACCGATGGCGCCGAAGGTGGGCCGACCAAGGACATCGACGAGCTGCAGGGCCTTGAATACATCGAGGGCTGAGTCTGCTTCGGCCGGGAATAGCGGCGGGAGGGCGATCAGGCTCTCTTTTGCCAGGATGCGGCGCTCCCAATCGGGGCAGGCGGTTGTCCAGTTCATATTATTTCATACCCTACACTTCTTAGAAGTTTTTTTGCCTTTTCTATCTCGTTTTTTGTCGGCCTGTATCTCCCCGCTCTTTTTTCGATCAACTTAATCCATCTTCCGACCGTATCTCTTGTTACTCCATAAATTTCAGCTATTTCTTTTCGTGTTTTACCCTCTTTTAAAAAGCGTTCGATATCTTCGTCTTTACGGTCTAAGCTATTTAATTTATAAGATTCATGCTCCATAATAACTCCAATCATTTGACCGCTTTAAGTTGTGGTGGCGCCGATGGCGCAAACCTGCCAGATCCGGCCGCTTTAGCCTTGTCGTTCTTTTCGTCCTTTTTGCCTTTGCCGGCGTCCGCCTGCCGCGCGTGGACGAAGGGGGCCGCGGCCATCGCCATCCTGTCGCGGCGTTCCTTCTCGGCGGAGGGGTCGTTCATCACATTGAGCATGTAGGTCAGCGGGTCCAGGCGCTCGGCCTTGGCGTCCGCTATAATGTCGGCGCTGATCTTCGGCCTGCGGGTCTGCTTGCCGGTGCTCTTTTTGTATTTGGTGCCCTTCTTCGGTCCTGAATTTGGCCTGTAGCCACCTCTTGGCATGGTGTTCTCCTTTGAACTTTTTGCCGACCTCGTTTTGAATAATGTTCAGAAAACCCAAAAATTTTATGGGAATGGG
>C687J13896_1000264_pt1 | contig 43475 bp, 62 predicted proteins | sample RifGroE2_FD_13896 | JGI IMG/M metagenome (IMG submission 13896)
GGTAGGCATGTGCCGCGCTATCGTCTCGCGCTGTATGTCAAAAATAGTATACATTAGATTTTATGCTATATTCTAGGCGGGTTTCGTTGAGGTTGGCACGGTTATTGCTATAGCTTCATCGGCCAAAAAAATCAAATAAGAACTAAAACAAAAATCAAAACATATAATCGAATATAATTTTATTTATAGTCAAGCGTCCAGCGTGTTAGTTTCGCTATATCTTATCACTCACCCGCTTGTGTTTAACACATCTACCGTTTAACATGGATTATAGATCGCGTCAAGTGTTAGTTTGTTTCCGATGTAGTTTATATTCAAGGCGGCAATTATATGGGCAAAATACAGGTATTGTATGGGTAAGATATCACTGTCACAATTCGCCAGGATGTGCAATGTAACACGCCCCTCTATCACGGTTGCTGTTCGCCGGGGCAGGATTGTAAAAACCGATGACGGCAAGGTTGAAACCGAAAACCCGGTCAACGCCGACTATTTTATATTGCATTCCAAGGATATGAAAAAACCTATATTGTCCACAGGCTTACCTCATAAGAAGAACGGACCCAAGCCCGGATTTAAGAAAGATCCAGCCAGTAAAAAGACCGGAGCGAAAACCGGCCTTGATAAATTATTGAACCGTGAATTCAGCGCAGGTAAAAATGCAAGGGCAGATCATGGAACGGCTCAAGATGATTTAGACGGCGATGGTGGCAAGGGTGTGAGTATCGGGGGTGGTATTCATGGTGGGCTACCAGACGGCATCGACTTGCCGAAAGACATAGACCCCATGCAGATTGCAGCCGCGATTATGGAGAATATAAACACCCAGAAGGCCAGGGCAGATATAAACCTCAAAAGGACCATGGCCCGCCGGCATGAGATTTTCATCATGGAGAAAAAGAAAGAGGTTATCCCAAAGCAGATAATGATCGAGGAATTATCCCGCATCGATGTCGCCATGAAAACACAGTTCCGAGATATGCCGCGCCGGGTGGCCGCTCAGATCCACGCTATAGCTATAGCCGAAGGGCCCTCCGGAGTCGAGCGAGAGCTAGAGGCCCAGATATCACGGGCGATCTTGGCTATGCACGACTATCTACCAGGGGGCGACACTGAAACGGGCGAGGTTGTAGGGTGAGCGCGATAAAGCCAGGACGCAACAGGGATACACCCGAGGCCGCAGCGCGTCGAATGCGGCACCTGTTTCCACCCGAGGAAATGGATATAGCTAGGGCGTGGGCACGTAAAGCCACCCGGTCACACATCCACCACGAGATATCCCACATGTCGATTGTCGAGTGGGCCACTATGAAGCGCATCCTGCCCCAAGGCCTCACCTCAATGCCGGGGCCGTGGCGATGGGAGGTTGTACCCTACCTAAAAGAGATAGCCGAATGTCTTGACCCTACCTCGCCCATCCATGAAATTTACGTAATGAAAGGGGCGCAGATCGGATACACCGTTGGAGTGCTGGAAAATTGGATAGGCTACTCAATCGACCAAGACCCCGGACCCATGATGTTCATAAGCGCCGATGCAGACGTAGCCGAGGAATCCGTTGAGTTGCGCGTTGACCGGATGATCGAGAGTGCAGGAATTCGCAATAAGGTTTTTTCGCAGTCCCGGCAAGGCTCTGGGAAAAAGACCGGCGACACGAAACGGAAAAAGGAATTTCCGGGCGGCTTCCTTATTGCGGTAGGCCCAAACTCAGGATCAAAGCTCAGAAGTTTTTCTATACAAAAATTAGCAGAAGATGAAATGGACGCATGGCCGCAACAGGTGGGCTCTGCAGACGGGGCGGGTAAGCGCGCAGCCGAGGGCGATCCGCACTCACTGGCCCGCCGAAGGCTGGACGCGTTCGAGGCTGTATCCAAAACCCTTGGAGGGTCAACGCCACTTATTAGATCCACTAGCCGCATAGAGCCGCTATTCAACGATGGTGACCAGCGCCGCTATTTCGTACCGTGCAAGGCATGCGGAGCAATGCAGTATCTACGGTGGGCACAGGTAAAATATAAGACCGACGATTCAGGGCGGCTCATTTGGGACTCAGTACATTACGAGTGTGAAGCATGCGGGGCCGAGTGGCGCAACGAGGACAAGGCGTATTTCCTACCGCGTGGCGAATGGCGTCCTACCGCCCAGGCCATGAAGCCGAACTATCGCAGCTACCATATCCCCTCGCTATTGTCGCCCATAGGCATGCGCTCATGGCACTCCATTTGCCAAGAGTGGATCGACGCACATGACGATCCAAACCGCCTCAGAGTATTTACAAATACGGTCTTGGGTGAGACATGGCAAGAGAGGGGCGAGGCTCCCCGGTGGGAGCGCATCATGCTCAGGCGTGAAGGCTGGAGCCCAGAGGTATTCCACTTCGACGGCCAGGGCAACCCGATAGACTATACGCCGCCAATCCTGCCTGAAGGCGCTTTGCTCTTGACGCTTGGGGCAGACGTGCAGAAAGACCGTATTGAGTGTGAGGTAGTCGCATGGGGGGCGGGGCGCGAATCCTGGAGCCTTGGATATCACGTGCTTATGGGCGAGACGCTTGATCTTGATTCCCCTGCATGGCGAGCGTTCAGCCAGATACTAGCCGCCGATCATGGGGGCATGAGCATATCGCTTGCCCTTATCGATAGCCACTATCAGACGCAGACGGTATACGGCTTCTGTGAAAACTATGACACCGGCGTACTGCCCTGTATGGGCGAGAGCCACTATTCCAAAACCTTGAAGGTATTTCAGCTGCGCGAAGTCTCGGGACGCATGATACGCCGAGCAGATATCTATACGGATATACTCAAGATCGAGATATATACCTCACTAGGGAAGGGTAAGCCCGATGCCGGTCCCTTACCTCGTGGCTATTGCCATTTTCCCGAGGAACGCGGAGAGGACTATTTCAGGATGCTTACCGCCGAGGAACGGATACCCGAGAAGATGCACAACGGCCAAACGCGGTACATATTCAAAAAACCCGAAGGCCGACGCAACGAAGCCCTAGACTGTAGGGTATACTCACTAGCGGCTCTCTATATGCTGGCTTGGGATGTGGCCCCTGTAGATGAGGATTCGGGGGCGGTAGATTGGGATGTATTTTGGGTAGCATGTGGAGCGCCGTCGAAAGGTGAGCGGCCCGCTGAGCAAGGATAGGGCGTAAATGGCACAGATTTTGCACTTGACAACACGACAGGCAGAGAGTACGCTAATACCGATGAGGTACGTCGAGCGCCCAGGGTTTCTCATCTTCGCTCCTGCCGTAGGCATCAGGGCTGCCACCTCCTTGAAGTCTACGGCTTTATTTTGGGGGATATATTGAGAGCATCGATTGATATAGCCGCCGACCTCGAAGCAGCCTACGCAGCACGACGTAAGGCGCTTACCGCGCAAGAGTACGCCATGAACACCGGCCAGGGAAATCAATCCGTGCGTCGCGTGAACCTTAAAGACCTCAACGAAATGATAACCCAGCTTGAAAAAGAACTAGAGGAAGCCCAGTCTAATGAGTCCGGCAATACCGGCCTGACCCATGTATCCTTCACGAGGAACCTATGAGCCGTAAGCCTATGACATTTAGTGACAGGGTAGGGGCTTTCTTAGGCCGTACCCAGCCCGAGCGCACCAAGGAAAAGGCGTCATGGGGACGTACTGGATCGGGTCTGCCTTCGCATTATGACGGCGAGAAGGTACGCGGATCACTGCGTTCCATTTACAAATCAGGCTATCAACTCGACCACTCTATAATCAGAGCACGTTCCCGCATGGCCTATTGGGACTCAATGGAAGCGCGGGCCCTGCTTTCTCGCCTAGTAGGTGAAGCAGTTGGCACCGGTCTTGCTATGAAGTCAGTTCCCATATGGGAGCTATGCGATTTTCAGATGACACCCGAAGCCCGCCTAAAGTGGACTCGTGATGTTGAGTTGCGCTTCTGGCTATGGGCAGCGTCCAAGGAGTCCGACGCCGAAGGGTATAGAACCCTTGGAGAGCTTCAGCGTTTTGAATTTCTCAACCGCTTGCGTGATGGTGAAACCTTCTCCATATTCCGCTACTCAGGTGATGCTCGCAGAATGTCGCCATTATCCCTGCAATTTATCGATCCTGAGTATGTCACGCTCCCGCTTGGCAACACGGATATAAATAATGCGAAGCTACGCGGCAACCGCATATCAGAAGGCATCGAGCTTTCATCTGCAGGCGAGGCCGTGGCGATCTATGTCCAGGAAGTCAACGAATACAACACGCCCACCGGGAAATATAAAAGAGTGCCTATATACGGTATTTCCAATCGTCGCTTTGTAAACCATTCCATTATCTCAGACCTCCCCGGCCAAGTGCGCGGAGTAGGTCCACTCGCCCCCGTGATCCATGAACTCGAAAAGATGGCAGACTATAAGCTGTGCGAAATTGAGGCAGCCCTCATCAACGCGATTATAGCTGCATGGATTAAGCCATCGGTCAACGCTCCCGCATCTAGACCGCTTGGGGGCATAACCCCGAGAGGTGGAGCAACAGCGCCACAGACAACGGCAGCCGCCCCGGTAGCTGAAACGAATTTTACCCGCCCAGGGCTTGTAGTCCAAAACCTCAAGGCCGGAGAGGAAATAGTATCATTCGACACGAAGCGCCCGAATGTGAGTTTTGACGGCTTCGTAAAGTCTATTACTCGCTCGATATCGGCAGCCCTATCCGTCCCGGTAGAAGTTTTGGAAATGACTTTCAATCAGAATTACTCCGCATCCCGTGCGTCCCTCATCCTCTTTTGGAATACCATTGAACGTGAAAGATCGGCAAATGTAAGCCAATTCCTCCAGCCCGTTTATGAGGCATGGTTCAGAGAGGAAATCAGGCGTAACAATATAAAGGCATCCGGATTTGGAACCTCCCCGCTTATCGATGCCGCTTGGCTTGCTACCTCATGGATCGGCCACTCAATGCCGTCCATCGACCCGCTAAAGGACGCCCAGGCCGATGACTATAGGATAGACCAGGGGGCGACCACACTAGAGCGCGTGGCGCAGAAGTACAATGGATCTGACTATTACGACAACGTAGCCGCCCAGGATCGAGAGCGCGAACTATTGCCTGAGCCAAGGCGCGTAGTATCTAAAAACGTTATGGATACCCTGGAGAATCCGAACGCTCCAGAAGATGACGAGGCGAATAGCGAACAGAACGGAAATTCAAGCGGAGATGACAAAAAGAAAAATAAAAAAGAGGTGGACGATGATGGTCAATCTTGATGTGTTAATTAAATGGTTCACCCTCATAGCTTCCGGCATTGCGGTTGCTGGCTTCTTACTGTCACGTAGGGAGATAGCCGTGAAAGAAGGCGAGAATAAAAGAATTATAAAAGAGCATACAGATGATATCTCGTCCCTGAAGTGCGACGTGCGCGAAATGAAAAAGGCTGAGACGGATGTAGATAAAGACCTTGTGGAAATTAAAACCACACTCCGATTCATGGCCGAAGCCGTAAAGCGCATCGAAGTTAAGGTTGACACGATAGCCCCTCCCACCGTAAAGAATGAGGAAGGCCAATGATAAATATCAAGGGCGCTCCGCACTGGAATGAGGCCAATCGGTACTATAGGCAGGACAACAATCCTACCGAGCAGATGCTACGGAAAAAGGGCATAAAATCCCTTGAGACGTGCGGGCCGACTTCGGCTGTCATGTGCCTTGACGCTTTGGGCGTTCCTCTTGTCATTACCACGCTAGGCGGCTACAAGCCACAGCCCGAGGAAGTGCTAACAGACTACTTTAACGATCCAGTAAACTACGCTAGACTTGAGGCAGTGAGATCAGACGTCAAGGCCGCGAAGCTCCCCGGCAACGAAGTACCTCAATGGTACCCTCTGGCCGTCAAGGAAGTTTTCAATGCGAAGTGCGTTTTTCAGTGGACAAAGGCATTTGACACGATAGCTAAATATCTGGAACTCGGCTATGCTGTCCAGCTTTGCTTAAAGCGTCCCGGTCATTTTATCGCAGCCGTTGCCTATGACCTCAGAGAGGGCGAGATTATATATCACGATCCGTGGCCTGGAAGATTAGGGCGGTCAGGATTCGGCCTACGAATGGATAAAGCGGAATATGATCGCAATGTCCAGCCGTATGCTATTTTATATTCCGGCCTTATGCCGGAGAGGGGATAGTGATGAGTGACGGGAAAACTGTAATAGTAAACTCTCAAGGCCGTCCGGTTGCCAATGACGAAGATTCATCCGCACAAGTAGGGATTACCTTCCCGCACTGGAAAAGCCATTTAGGGACGCTCTGCACGGCGACTAATAAGAATACCGATGTAGACATAGCAAAGCCCGCATACTGGATGTGTCGCCCTCCCGCCGGGAAAGAGGCGCATATCTCCGCATTGATTTACTCCACCGGAGCAGGGGAGGCGATGCTTTTCCGCAATGCCGTTACCCTTCCAACGGGCGGCACGGTAGCATTCGCCCTTATCAACGAAGCGCGTATCGATATGGTCACGCATCTTTACAAGCTCGCCCGCCACCTCCTTGAACCCGGAGTAGGCTATCCGCCGGCTCAGATTTTCAACACAGAACCCTTAACCATTCCGCAGTTTATCGCGCTGACAAACTGGATCTTACTTGCCTATAAGCTACACAATGCGGATATGGCTGCGGCGGTCCCGGTCTACCATAGCGCCCAGGGAGCAGATCATGCCCTAGCTTCCGAAGTTGACGCCACCACTTTTGCAGAAGCCTGTACCCTACTCAACGATATCAAGGCGAAATACAATCTACACGAAGCAGAGTCAGTAGGCCATAAGGATGTTGGCACCGTAGCCGCCGACCAAATAGCCGCCACCGATTCCAATATCACTGGCATGTCTGAGTACGGCTCGCAGTTCCTTATGGATTTCCGAAACAACCTTTCAAACCTCGATCCGGTCATGGGCGCTTTTTTCTACCAGCCGGAAGTCAAGGCCGAAGGCTCGCAGATCGAAACCATCCCGGTTCCGGGCGGTGGAGTAGGGGCCAATAAGTTTGGCGGCTCAACCCGCGAAGGCGCGGAAATCGTAGTCCCGCCCCTTGAGGCCTTGCTCATCAAATTCCTGCCCGATGCAGACAATGCCAAAGCGTGGTTTGTCTGTGAATACTACGATGTAGCCGAGTAGGAGGAAGCCATATGCTCGATATGAATTGGGAAACTATCGCATTTGTGGCGTTTAGCGCCATAGGTGTCATCCAGTACGTCAAGGGTCTTGTCAAGGAAGTGCCTGGATGGGTATGGGCGCTTGTACAGCCCGCTCTCTGCCTTATCCTGGCCGCAGCATGGACCTATATGCCCGCATGGGTAGCGCAGGGGATTTTAGCCCTTGCCATTTCACAGATCGGCTATGAGACAATTATTCAGACAGTCAAAAAACGGCTAGGCACTCCGGCGACGCCGGCAACCGAAGGCGGTAAAAAGTGAAAATATACGCAGCCGAAGCCGGGTTTATCTCCCGACTGATATCTGATCGCCGCGATATTATGGCCTTCGCCCGAGAGCTCAAGAGCGCCGACGCAATGCGGGCAGCACGTGAGGATCTTATGGCCTCGGCCCTGATTTTCCAAGCGTCCGATATCACAGAAAAAAATAAGGGCTATACCATCGACGCAGACGGAGCCGCCCATATCCCTATCGTAGGGGAGCTTACCCCGAGAGCACAGACCGACGCCTGTGGAGCCTACACCGCTGAAGCCCTCACAGAGTACGGCTTTATTATCGCGGCCACCTCCCTTGCCGATGCTGATCCGATGGTGTCTAAAATAATATACAACATAAACTCACCCGGCGGGTATGTGGACGGAGTGGACGAAGCGGCTCAGGCTATGGCGGGAGCGAAAAAGCCCACCGAATCCAGGGTCACCGGAAGGGCTACCTCAGCTGCCTATTGGTTGGCCTCAATGACCGACAAGATTATAGCCATGTCGCCCTACTCTACATCTGGCTCAATAGGTGTAGCCGCCGAAGAATACGACGATGACAGGCGCCTAGCAAATGCGGGAATAGATCACCGTGTCTATACCTCAACAGACGCACCAGACAAGCGCCCGGACACCGCCACCGATGAAGGCCGGGCAAAGATAGTTGCCCAACTCGATGCACTCCATGCGGTTTTCGTGTCCCGCGTAGCCGAAGGAAGGCATACCACGCCCGAGCATGTATCTGCCAATTTCGGAAGGGGCGGAGTGCTTACCGCTGAGTCCGCACTCAAGGCGGGCATGATCGACGAGATACGCGGAAAGAGCATAGCAAGAAACGTGCCAAGTGTAGCACAGGACGAGGAAATAAACATGGAGAATCCCGGCGTTGCCGGTGTAGGCCGCACAGCGGCCAATATCGAGGGAAAGGAGGGTCCTATGGACCTTGCTACTCTCAAGGCCGACCACCCCGACGCATACCAGGAAGCGCATGCGGAAGGACGGGCGGCTGAGAAAAAGAGGAGAGACGAGCTTTCAGCCTTCCTCGGCATCAACGCCGAAGGCGATAAGATCGTCAACGAAGCACTTGCGTCCGGCGCGGACTATGCTTCGCTCTCCGCAAAGCTCACGGCAGCGACGGTACGCGGCTCCGCGTCCACCGATGGCGATAACCCGCCCGCTGTCACCTCGCCCGCCCCGGCTTCGTCCGGCGGTGTGTCCGAGTTCACCCCTGAGGAAGTAGCCGCCTATAAAAAGGCAGGCATTAGCCTCGACGTGGCGCGCAAATATGCGCCCAAGGATAAGGAGGAATAAATGGCTGCACTTACTGCAGATCGTGCCTATGAAACGTCAGGAAGGACCGAAGTACTTCGTGTACTTCTCACCGCCAACGATATCTATTACAAGGGAGCGATTATCGAGTTCACCGCCGCCGGTGGGCTTGGTATCGTTGCCACAGATACCACGGCTCAAGGATCGCTGTCCGGAATTATGACCGAGCATATCGAAGTCGCTGCAGGGGAAACCCGCTACGGTGAAGTCGAAGTCGGCAAAATCTGGATGCCCTTCTCAACCGCAGCGGTCACGGATGTGGGCGACTACATCTACGCCGCCGATGATGGGACAATCGCAAAGAGCGCCGTCAATGCCGATCCGATTGGTATTGCGGTTGACTTCAAGACTGGCTATCTCCTGGTCGATAACCGCAAGGGTATCACCAAGACGGCTCTGGCCTAATTAGGCAAGGAGAGACAGATGCTTAAAGGATCAGACATCGTAACTGCGGAAAAAGTATTCCGCACTGAGTACAATCGTGCCGTTGCCGAGTATGAGGCCACGAGCGCATGGGACCAGATGGCTACCATCGGTACTGAAATTCCCTCCACGGGAGCTGAAGAAGATTACCGCTGGCTGCAGGAAATGCCCGAATTTGAGGAATGGCTTGGCGACCTCAACTCGAAAGACCTTGAGGACTACAGCTACACCATCCGGAATAAGGAATTCGCGGCTTCTGTTGCTATCCATGTCAACGAGCTTGAGGATGACAAGTACGACATCATCATGCCCAGGATTGCATCCATGGCCGGCAAAGAGCGCGGATATTGGGGCAAGCTCCTGCATACCATCCTTCTGGCTGGTACTACCAATCTTGCCTATGATGGTATAGCGTTCTTCTCAAACGCGTCCGGAGTACGCATCAATGACAACCTCCTGGCCGGAACCATCTCAGCCGCTACACCCACTGTCGCCCAGGCTGCCGCCGATGTGAACACTGCCCGCAAGTCTATGATGGCCTTTACGAATTCACGCGGTGAGATCCTTGGCATTGTGCCGGATACCTTCGTCATCCCCCCGAACCTGGAGCTGGTATTCCTATCCCTTATGAACTCGACCGCCGATCCCACTACCTCCAATTCGGGAACGAAGAACCCCTACTCCAGCATGATTCAGCGGCTTATCGTCGACCCTGGCCTTACGGATGCCAATGACTTCTACTGTCTCGCCACCCGTTACAGCGTAGGCCCCTTCGTGAAGCAGAAGCGCAAAGACGTCGAAACCTTCCTTGACGATTCGCAGAAGTACGTCAATCGCAAGCTGAAATTTGGAGCCACCTTCAGGGGCAACGTCGGCTACGGCCTGCCTATCCTGGCTGCTAAAGTCGTCTCGGCCGTAGGTTGATAATCCCTAAAACGGGAAAGAGGATACTATGGATCAGGTGTGTGTTAAATTTCGGAACGGCTTCGAAAGTTTTATGAATAGGAATATCGCGGACATTTTATCCAGCCGCGGTGAACTAGACATAATGAATCCAGAGGTTCAGGCCACGGTCAAGACCCCGGTCCAGGCCGAGGAAGTCAAGCTGCCCGAAGTTAAGCACACGCCTGTTCAGCCTCGCCGCTCCGCTGTCAAGGGCATCCAGCCCAAGGCTAAAGCGTGAGCGATACCCTGCGCGAGCTTGTGGAGGAAGATTCCACGGCTATCCTTGAGGATGATACCGGATTCGGTACGGATATCGTGCTAACCTCTCCGGATACTACAACGTATTCGGTACGAGGTGAGTACCGCCGTATTGGAGTCCAGATCGACCCGGCAACGGGCGCGGTCATCATCGGCAACACCTCATCGATTACCGTCTCTCTTTCTTCACTGGCCGCGCTAGGGTTATCTAGTCCGGAAGAATTATACCGCGATGGATGGAAAGCCACCATCCACGACATAACCGGGGAGCAAGTTGACGGCTATTTCCTTGCCGTTATGCTTGACCGTACCGCTGGCCGTGCGACTATGACCTTAAGGAGCCGGAAATAATGGCCTTGCTTGTGCGTCCCTTTGAGGATATCCTAATCGATAGGGTAAAAACGGCGCTAGAGACGTTCAGAAATGAGCAAATCGCGCTTGATGTATCCGTCGATTTTGACGTTTTCAGGGACCGATCCAGACCGTATCACGGCATGAAAAAGCCTGTAGTCAATATCTGGTCAGACGGGAACACTCCCGGACCGTCATCCTCGAAAGCCTATGCAATGGAAGAATTTCAGATAATTTTTGATTGCATAACGCGGGGAAATGATGGGTACTTGCCCGCCGATGAGGACGCAGCCAATCGGCTGTATTACCTCAAGGAGCAAGTACGCTATGCGGTTTTTAGGCTTGTCAATACTGATTTCGGATTCGCTCCCGGCGTCATATCGTCAAAGAGTAAGCCCACATGGACGCGCTTTAAGGGCGATGACAATATGCCAGAGGAAACCGTTATCGGTGGCCGGTGGACTTTTAGCCTGTCTTGTGCCTGGAATGGCGAGGATGTGGCGGGAGTCCCGCTGGATGAGCTATCATGGTCGATCAAACTATCAAAGCTCGGGCAGACTGCCGGAGCCGGGGCCGCGCACGTGGACGGCCTGGAAGAATATGGGACATGATCCCATAAAGGAGGGCGTATGCCCGTAGGCTTCACGCTTACACCGTCCAACGCCGTCGCCTCGGCTATCTTTGTCGAGCAACAGCATCAGAGGGTGGGAATAAGCGGGCTTAAAATCCCGCAAAAGATCCTGCTCATAGGAAACTATCTAGCCGCAAAGACTCCGACGAATAACGTTGCACGACTTATAGCATCGGTCGATGAGGCCGCGAGTCTCTATGGCAATGGCTCAATGCTGCACATGATGGCCCGCCATGCCTTCGCTGGAGCCGGGTCTGTTCCCGTCTATGCGCTGCCTGTCGCCGCTGGCGTAGGCTCTGCAACCGGAACGATCACTGTAGCCGGAACAGCCTCAACCGCCGGAACTCTTGCGATTTATATCGCCGGAATTCGCGTGGCTGTCTCTATTATTTCCGGACTCACCGCTCCGCAAATCGCAACCGCCATAGCCGCCGCTGTCACCGCCAAGACCGAACTACCTGTCACGGCAGCCGCAGACGCCGCAATCGTGACCTGGACCGCGAAATGGGCAGGACTCACGGGCAACGATATCCTTGTAGTCCAAAACCTCCAGACTGGCGACGCGGAACAGTCACCCGGAACTTCGGCGCTCACCATCGTTGCAGGATCCGGAGGATCGGCCAACCCCGATATAACCGCTGCCCTCGCCGCATTGGGTGACACGTGGTATACGATGATTGCATGTCCCTACCAGGACACCACCACGCTCGGACTCGTCGAAGCCGCGTGGACAGCCAGAATCAATCCTTCTGTCAAGCGCCCATTTGTCTGCATGTATGGCAGCGTGGCAGCCTATGCTACCGCCGTATCCCTGGCCAATGGCCGCAACTCCCCGGCAACCTGTATCGTCCCTGTCGAAGGCTCTCCGAATATGCCCCTAGCGATCGCCGCGGCTGCAATCGGCATCTGTGCGAACTCCGCGCAGGCCGACCCCGCAAGGCCGTGGAAAACGCTTGGGCTCCCCGGCATCCGTGCTGGAACCGTAGCGCCCTGGACGTACTCGGCCAAGAATGCCGCCGAACTTGCAGGACTCTCCACCACGCAGCCCCAGTCAGACGGTACGGTCTTGATCTACGACCTTGTGACCGCCTACAAGCTGAATGCTCTTGGAGCCGCCGCCGATGAGTGGCGCTACCCGGAAACGATTATCAATATCGCGGCCAAGATGTACTCCCTCGAAAACCTTTTCGCCGGAACTCCTTTTGACCGGGGCATCGTAGTCGATGACAGCGCCGTATCCTCGAAAGCCTACGTCATAAGCCCCTCTAGGGTTATCGCCTTCGTCCGCAAGATGGTCGACGAGCTTTGGATCGGAGAGGCGTGGAGCCGATATAGGGATGCGATCATGGCGTCCATCACCGCCGAAATCGACGGCACGAATCCCGGAAGGATAAACCTGTCATTGACCGATTATCCGTCCACGGGCTTGCGCGTTATGGCGGTACTGTATAACTGGACATTCGGAGCGCCGGCCACCTCAGCCGAGGAAACTGCGGTAACTACCGAAGTATAAACAGGCAGGCCGGGGGCGACTCCGGCCACTGTCCCGCAACGGGATAAGGAGACAATATGTCCGTAAGATCGGGCGATATTCGGCAAGTGACCATCGACGGTAGGGAGTACGACCCAAAGGGCGATTCTGGCGTAGATATCATCCTGGCCGGATACAACAACGACGCAGCGGCCAACGGCAACGGCACGGCGCACATCACACAGAAAAGAGTCCTTGGAGGCTTCGACGGCCTTGCCCTGTCTATCGATGAAGGCAATGGCGATCTTGAGGCCCTGCAGGAAATCGCAGACAATGGCGAAGTTGTCCCGGTGTCTATGACCCTGCCTTCTGGTATCTCGTATCAGGGGTCCCTCATCATCACCGGCGAAATCAAGAAGGCAACCGCCGAAGGTACAGCAACAATCGCCATGCGTGGCGAGACGTTCGAGCAGGTGTAAGGCAGGCCTGGGTACGGCCTAAAAACAGACCTAAACTATATAGCGGCTCCGCAAGGGGCCGCATAAGGTGGGCTAAATGAAAGAAGTAATCTGCGAAGAAGTCGCACAGGAAACGCTCTCGGGCTGGCTTTCGGAACTTGAAGCAGAATTGACCGTCGAAAGTAGGGCAACCCTCATCAAGAGAATCAAGACCGGGCGGCTTGACTATGCCGATAGTGTTTTCACTCTCGGGCTAATCGTACCCGTGAAGCTGGAAAATGGATCGATCCTCGACAAGATCACCATTTCAGAGCCGAACGGTAAAATGGTAGCCGACATCTCGAAGCGTAAAAGCTCCGACGAGGAAGCCGCGCTCAGGCTTATATCCACGCTCTCAGGTCAACCCCTTGGGGTGATCGAGCGCATAGGCCAAAGGGATCTGAACGCCGCCGCCGTGGTACTCTCTTTTTTCGGCTGAAAGAAGCGATACCGGCGACGGCTTGTGTTGCCGCCCGCTTCGGATTTACCGAGACTGAAATGCTCGCTATGCCATTATCTAGGCTATGGTTTTGGAAGCACAACCATGATATACTTGTGCTAGACGAGAGACGGGCGCATGACCGCGCCATGGCTGAAATGTTTGGCAAGCGGTAGGGGTTTAATATGGCCGGACTGACAATAAAAACCATCTTCTCAATGGTCGATAAAATGTCCGGCCCGATCACCACAATAAAAAATTCAGTCAAGGGTTTTTCCAAGTCAAGCGCCACTGCTTTCGCCCAGATGGGGAGCTCTGGCCTACGCATGGGATCACTAATAGCCGGAGCCGTTGCAGCCGTAACTACGGGCAAGCTCGCCCAGGCCGTACAATCCTTCGCAGATAACGCAGACAATATCGGAAAGACCGCCCGAGTTTTAGGACTCGGAGCGCAAGCATTCCAAGAGATAGCCTATGCCGCAAAACTCCAAGGGGTGGAAACCGAAACCTTAGAGGGCGGTATGAAGCTCCTTAATAAATCACTAGGCGAAATGCAGACAAAGCAGGGAACACTTTATACCACCCTATCAAAAACTAATCCAGAACTTGGGAAGCAACTCAGAAGCGCAAAGTCAACCGATGAGGCTTTTATGCTCCTTATGCAGGCCATCGACGGCGAGACAAACGCCGCGAAGCGAGCGCAACTAGCACAAGCCGCATTCGGGCGCGGGGGCCAGGACCTTATAAAGTTGACCGATGGTGGCATCGAGAGCTTCAAGGGCTTGCGGAAAGAGGCCATACTCTATGGAGCGGCCATATCCGATGAAGCCATAGCTGCCGGGGATGAGTTTGGAGACTCGCTGGATCGACTGAAGGGATCACTCAGGGGCATAGCCAATCAAGGTCTATCTAAAATCGTCGAAGTGCTCACGCCGATGATAAAAAAGTTTACGGAATTTATCACTGTCAACCGCGAAACCATCGGGCTAAAACTCGAAAAGACTCTGCAAGATATCGGCAACGCCCTAAAATTTATCAAGGCCATGTGGGATGGTGGGATTATACAATCGATATTCGCTGGGGTGGCGGCTTTTATGGCCGTGCGTACCGCTATAAAAGGCGTCTTTGCCGTCATGGATTTTGCTAAAATGTTAAGCAACCCATTCTTTTTGGCAGCCTTGGCAATCGGTGCAATCGTCGCCCTGGCCGTTGTCCTAATCAAAAACTGGGACAAGGTGAAAGTATTTTTTGCCGCTCTTTGGGATGGCATAAAACTCGGAGCCACCGCCGCCTTCGACGGTATCAAAGTTTTAGGTTTCACCCTGGCCGATATTCTTTTGTCAACATTTGGAAATATAGTCAAAGCCGTATTATGGACAGCCTCTAAAATAGGCGGCTTGATAGGCTTCGATGTGTCCGGTCTTGATAAGGCCATAGCCGGAATTGAAAACCTCCAAAAGACCATGCGCGAGGGCTCGATTTTCGGGGGCAAAACAGGCGAGCAAGGCGGGAACTACTACGAGGAAAACGGGATTCCGCTCTCCCCCAACTCATCGGTAATCGAGTCCAGAACCATGAGTCAACAGTCATCGACGCTTGACGTAAACCTAAACAACCTCCCCGCAGGAACCACCACGAGGCAGACGGGTACCGCTCCCGGTATCAATGTAAATACTGGCAGCTATGGCCGTGGCGGTCTTGGCCTTGCCATGCAGGGCGGTGGACGATGAGTTACCTTGACCGTGTACGGGCAGGGCGTTATCGCTCGCCATCGGGAAAGGAATTTACATTCGAGTTTTTCGAGGTGTCCCGCGAAGGCAAGAAAAAAGCATCGATATCCGAGTCTCCCGATAGGGATACGCCAGATGTTCAGGATTTAGGCCTTGCCGCGCAGAGCTACCCATTAACCCTGTTTTTCTCAGGTGCAGACTACGACCAAATAGCCGACAAGTTTTACAACGCCATAACACAAGAAAAGGGCTTTGGCATCCTATCTCACCCTCGATGGGGCGACTTGTCAGTATTCCCCGAAACCATTTCACAGTCAGAGAGTTTTGTCGATGGAATGCGCCGCGCCACCTTTGTCATAAACTTCATCCGCGTAGCCGACGCATCCTACCCAAGCGCCGCAACCGGAGCGGATTTAGACGCTGATATTGACGAAGCCGAGGCACTTGCGCAAGCCGCCTTCGTGTCGCAGATAGGGGCCATCTAGTGAGTACCCGCCCGCTTACCGCCGAAACTCAGGCCGCTGAAAAGAAGTCGGTCCTATCTGTATTCGAGGCCTTCCGTGAGAATTGCGCAACCCGCGTCAAGACACTAAGCGATGAAGTATCCACAACCCGCAACGACATAAACTCCATCGAGCGCCGCATAGATACCCTCGTATCCACGCCGGAAACCCTGGCTAATAAGGTACTAGGAACCATCCGGTCAGTAGGGCGCACAGGCGAAGCGGTAATTGATAAAATACGAGGCTACGCCGACACCCTATCCGCAATATCACAGGCAGAGCCGCCCGAGTCAAACGCCGAAGCATCGACCCTGGTATTGCAGACAGCCGCACTCGTCAACGGTCTTGCTCAATCAGTAACTCAAGGCAATATTAAAAGCCGATTCGAGGCAGTCAAGGCCGCTCGAGATTTAGCCGCCGCCGCATTAGTCGCAAAGCAGATAGCCGAGGCCGCAGAGACTGCACTCCCGGATTATACGACACCATCGGGAGCCAATGCGCCCGGCTATGTAGCACCCTCAGAAGTGCTCGAAGCCATGACAAGGATTGCAGCCCGTGCACAGGCTATCCTCCTTGAGAGAGCGTTTTCCCTCAGGGTCGAGCGTGTAGTTACCCTAGAACGCGACTCGTGCGTCCTGGATCTTGTGTGGCAGTTTTACGGCTCCACCGCCGATGAGATAGTCGAGGAATTTATAGACCAAAATCACTTGGTAGATTCTGAAATCCTCGTCATCCCGTCCGGTATGGAAGTGCGGTATTATGTCGGATGAAGTAATCGTTGACATTGAGGGATCGCGCTTTGAGGGCTGGCAAGGTGTAACCATAACCGAGGCCATAGATCAAGTGGCCGATGCCTTTTCCATCATGTCACCGTTCGATCCTACCCGCGAAGATATGCGCCTAAAGTTTAAGCCCTTCTCCTACCGCAAGGCTAAAATATACATCGGTTCAGACTCCGTGCTGACTGGACTTGTTGAGTCAGTATCACCGAAAGAGGATGCGGGCAATAGATCGCTATCCGTCCAGGGGCGCTCCCTGGCTGGCCCCATGCTTGACTGTGACATAGACGATGAGGGATACGAGTATTCTGGCCTTGCACTCTCGACGATAGCCAAGAAGCTATCCCGCCGATTCGGAGTAACGATACTTGCCCGCAACGATACCAATCCGATAGCCGAAGCATCGGCCTCAGTGGGTGACACGCCCGCCGGGTACATTCAGAAGCTGTCCGAGGGCTTCGGCCTCAATGTATGGTCAGATGAGCAAGGCCGCTTGATAATAGGCTACCCGCCACGGGCAACGGCTCCCGTTGCGTCCATACGCTCAGGCGAATTTCCCTACCTGTCAGGATCGGCAACCTATGACGGTACAAAACGGTTTTCTAGATATCGCATTGTCGGATCAGACTTTGGACAGCCCGATATCACAGGCGAGGCTTTAGATGCAGGAATCGTGCCATACAGACCGAAGATAGAAAAATTAAATGACAAAAGCCCGACTGAACCATCGACTACCGCAAAGAGAGCGCGGGCGCTTGGCCTTGCTCAAGGTACTGGGGCGACAATAGAAGTAGAAGGATGGAGGGATGCGAGTGGCGCGATATGGCGCAAGGGTACTACGATTTCGCTTTATGCTCCGGGCATCATGGTCAGGCAGACAACGGCATATATCATTGCAGGGCTTACCCGTAAAATGGACGAGAGCGCGGGGCGAAAAACTACGCTATCCCTTGTCCTCCCGCAAGCCTACCAAAACGAAATGCCATCGAGGTATCCATGGGATTAAACCTCAAGGCCACGCTTGCCACGCTTAAAAGCGCCGCATACGCCCGAAAGAATAAAGCTCCGGGCGATAGTGTTGTTGTAAAGTCAACCGCCGCCGGGGGCGAAAATCGAACGCCCGAAGTCTACCAATCGCCCGGAGTGATAAGCCTACCAGGGGACGGCACTCTCGGCGCTCAGGTGTACCTGGAAGGCGGGCGCGTTATAGTAGTCGCCACGCACAACTACAAGATAAAAATTACCCTGGCACAAGGCGAGACAGCCGTATACTCTACCGACGCCGCCGGGGACATCGTAAAAGCGAAAGCCATTTTCAAGGCCGATGGATCTATTGAACTCAACGGATCGTCGAAAACATTTGTCACCCATGCTGAGCTTAATACCGCCTTGCAGAATTTCATAACGGCGCTCAATCTGCATACACATCCAACCGCCGCCATTGGCCCACCCTCACCACCTACGGCACCCATGAGTCTTAATATCTCAAGTGCGGCTACCACTACGATCAAGACTGGAGGCTAATATGCTGTCCTACGATGGCGATGTGAAGATGTTACACGATCACGATGGAGGATATATCCAGATCGATCACGGGCAGCCGACCATGGACGAGGGCTTGGCTACCGCAATCTATATATCCCTTTTCGCCGGTCCCTACTGGGGTAATACCGCATCGAGTCCCGACGAGGTACTAGCTTCAGAGATACAAGCGCAGATGCTAAAGCCGTTGACCAATCAAACGCGCCTTGACATGGAAGCGAAAGTACGTCAGGCTTTGCAGTGGATGATCGATTCCGGGATATCTTCAGAGATCACCGTTGAGGCCGTTATCTCGGCACCTGGGATCATGGAGATATCCATTACAACCGCCGAGGGCGGGAACATAGTGTATCAAATTAACTGGGCGAAACAGGCCGCCATGACGGAGGCTAGTGCATGACGATCCCGACTATAGCGCAGATCAAGGCGCAAATAATCACCGATATCGAGACTCAAATAGGGACTACGATCCCGATACTTCCAAAGGCATTTATCCGCGTACTGGCCACAGCCCTTGCGGGAGTTATATCGGTTTTGTATCGCTTCGCGCAGTGGGTCTATAGGCAGATATTTACCTCATCGGCAGACGATGCAGCCCTTGTAGCACGTGCCGCCGAATACGCGATAGTTCGCAACCCTGCTATTTCAGCCGTCCTCGTTGCCACAGTGCCCGGAACCAATGGAGTGACCATACCAGAAGCGACACTCTGGACGGGCCCGCAAGGGGCAGTTTACGAGCAAGAGGATGCCGCAACTATAGCCACCGGAACGGCCACCGTATCGCTTATCGCGGTAGAGCCCGGAGCCTTGGGCAACCTTGAGAATGGGGAAGTCCTAGCCCTTGCCTCACCCGTAATTGGAGTCACCGGAACGGCCACGGTCACATCCAGGACGGTCGAGGGCGAGGATGAGGAAGATATCGAGGATTTCAGGACGCGCCTTGAGGAGCGTATCCGGTTTAGGCCGGGCGTAGGTTCAGCCGCCGACTATATCAGATGGGCTAGAGAAGTGTCCGGAATTGTCAAGGCTTTTGCGTTCAACACGGCACCCGGAGAGGTGACAGTATATCCGCTTGAGGATATCACGGGAGCGAATAGGATACCGGATGCTGGCAAGCTGGCCGAGGTTGCGGCCTATCTGCAAGACCCTACCCGCCGCCCCTTGTGCGCGGACGTGTACGCTGTAGCCATGGATGAGTTAGTCGTTGACGTTGCCATAGCCACCATGACCCCGGATACCGCCGCCTTGCGCCTACTCGTAGAGGCCGCGATCGAGACGCATTTATATACCCGCTATCCGAGACAGTACACGGATGATGAAGTTCGCAATGTAATTTCCCCGGCGCTATTATACGCAGCGGCCACGGCAGCCGGAGCGCAGTCCCTAGCCTTAACGATGGAGATAGACTCCACGCCCTCAACAGGGCATACGCTTTTAGATAATGAGATAGCGGCACTTGGGACCGTAACATGGTCATAAGTTACGGGCGGGTCATAACTGGCACACAGAGGAGATAGGCTTGACTACATCTGAAAAGCTATTGCGCCTCCTCTTGCCACCCGGCGAAGCGTTCGGGCGGGTCACCCCATCGTCATACATGGGGCTTATCCTCACGGGCTTGGGCGTAACCCTTGAACGTGTCCGGTCGAAAATCCGTGAGATAGTGGCCGAGTCTCGAGCATCGACGGCGGTAGACCTTGACCCATGGGCAGAGCTTGCGGGCTTGCCTGATCCTGATTTTCCGTTACCCTCAACAGATGATGAACTAAGGGCTATGATACTTGCCCGCATGAATGGCATCCAGTCGCCTACGGCTTTAGGACTTGAGGCCGTCGCCCTGTCCGCTGGCTTTGTAATCAAGGTCATCGAGTGGGAAGCTACAACGCCAACCGACATAATCGACGGCGGGGACGCTAGTACGGTATCATGGACAGACACCCTCACGGGCGGGAGCGCGTCGGCTGTAGGTACTGACATAATCGACGGCGGGTCCATTGTAATGGCTATCGGCTATTTTTATGTTAGGACTTTTGCTGCGCTCACGGATGACGAGGAAGATCGGCTCATATCCATAATCGAGCGATACAGGCCGCTTCACCTTGGGACGCTGTACGATTTCAGGGACACGGTATTCAGGGCAGGGTCGAGAGCCGGAGAGCACTTGCTGGAACTTTGATGGAGGATGAAATATGGGACACAGAATAGATGGAGACGGTTCGGTTGCCGGGATGTTCACAGAGACGCCCGCCCCTGGACAGAACGCTACGAAGGTCACCGATGATTGGCTAAATGCCATGCAGGAAGAGTTCTACGGCTTCCTTGAGGCTCAGGGCGTGACACTCGTCAAGGCCGACAATACGCAATTCCGGACGCTCATGGCTACGCTATTTTCAGCCGCAAAGAAGGTAGCCGGGGACTACGAAATTGAAACGGTTTTAATTCCGGATTCGACCAATAAAAAATTGATGATCACGAATAAGCAGACCGGGAAGCAATTCACTATCACCGAANCCCGCGCCCCCGCCGGAGCTACCACGGAAGCCACTCACTCACTCGGATGTGTGGCGGGTGGGATAGATTGGATTTTCGACTTCTCGATGCACAATTATTCGGGAACCATGAAGGGCGTTTTTGTCCTTTCTGTGTTCAACGATGACGAGAAATCGGAAATGCTATGGGTCTTGCGCCGTCGCCCTACCGGGGAAAGCGGCTACGGTACGATGGAAGATTATTACATGATGAGGCTGACCGAGACAGACGGCCTACAGATCAACACGGCATCGAGCGAAGGGGCTACGCCGACTTGGGTTAAGGTGCTGACAGAGAGTAATAGGGCTGAGTTTGCTACAGCGGCACAGGGAGATACCGCCGATTTAGCCTCAAGCCCGGTAGATGCTGGAAGCTCAAGACACGCAGGCGGACAGATTAAGACAAAGATAATCACGCTTTCTTTTGGGTCTAGCGATTCCACTAAATCAGCCGCGCACGGAATATCAAACGCATCCACTAACCATCGAATCATATCAATGTGCAGTGCAGGAAATGACGGAAGCAGTGAATTACTTGGGTTTTTAGCTGCGTCGACTGCTCTTATTCTTACAATAGCGTACGACAATACTAATATTACTGGCTATAGAGGCGCTACTGGTTCTGCTCGAACCATCTATGTAACAATAATGTACGTTTAGGGAGTATATATGGTATTCTTAATAATGCTTTTAGGGGTTTCGGTTTTCATAAATGTGTGCTTTTATTCGTCTCTTCGTAAGGCACAAGAGCGAGTAAGAGAACTTCAAGAAGTAGCCGATGGCGGTACAAAATGATTTATCTTATCCTAGCCCTCGTCCTTCTCTCTCTCGTGATCTTCGTCCTTATCCAGTCCCTATCCTCCACCCGTAAAAAGTTACACCTCAAGGAGGCCGAATACGTCGCCCTTAAAAACTCATCCCAAGCACGGGAGCACGATCTCCAAAAACTCCAAAAGATGCTTGAGGTGCTTGCTTCTGGCACTACTCCTCAGCGTCATAATGCTGCCCTTGAACTCTTGCGCGAGTTGTCCGCAAAAACCGGAGCCAGTAGCGATGGCATGGCCGATGCTGGTAAGCCCGCCGGGAAACCTCCTCTTGAGTGAGGACGGGCTGACAGAGCTTGTGCCTTTTGAGTATTGGATATCATTGGTCAAGTATTTGGCCGAAGTGGATACGGTTAGAATGGCGCTAGTAAGGCAGGGCGTGATTTTGCCCACCCGATGACGGGCAGGAGTAAAACTACGTTGACTTATGAGGTGCAAGAGGGTACCATGAAACAGGAAGGGTATAAATGATCTTACAGCCCGCCGTATACGATATCGTCATCCCGAGGGGCGCGGACTTCGCGCTATCCCTTAGACTCCTTGACTCCGATGATGTGGCCGTTGACCTCACAGGGGCCACGGTACGCGCGCAGCTTCGTGCCTACACAGGCGCAGCCGCTGCCCTTGAGGATTTTACGTGTACCGTTGATGCTGACCCTACCACGGGCGAAGTAATCATATCCTTGACCGATACAGAGACAACCGCGATACCGGCTACCGGGCGAGCATGGAGCGAATACCTTCGATGTGCATGGGATCTATTCATCGACTGGTCAGATGGGACTGTAACACGCGCTATCCATGGCGAGGCCAAGATATCACCGCAAGCAACGCAAGTAATCCCGCCACCCGCAGGAGATTGATATATGAGCGAAATAGAAACCATTGAAATACTGATACCAGGACAGAAGGGCGACTATACCGATATAATTTATAAGGACTCCGCAACACAGCCGGCCACGCCTACGGGCAATAGTCCCGCAGGATGGGTTCATGGCGTTCCTGATTCGGTCAACGTATGGCAATCAAATGCCCGCAAAACAAATGCAGGGGCGCTTGTCGGTGTATGGTCAACACCTCAGAGAATTGTCCCGGCAATTACGGCCATATCGGGCGGGGATGCCGAGTCATGGGCGGTATGAAGTGTTGTATTTTAACAGGTATTAAAGAGGGGGAAGCATGGCAACTATAGATGCTCAAATTTTAGTCAGGCAAGATACCGAAGCGCAATGGGCGAGCGTAAATCCCGTCCTGGGAGCCGGTGAGCCTGGATATGAGACGGATACCGGGCGGGTAAAATGGGGAGATGGTACAACCGCATGGAACTCGCTAGGCTATACGAGCGCAGAGGCGACAACCCTGGGCGAGATCATTGAAGGGCTGACCGCCAAGGCAACGCCCGTCGATGCAGATACCCTGCCACTTACGGATACTGAAGCGGCCAATGCACCGAAGAAAATTACCTTCGCGAATCTCTGGATTTGGATTCAGGCTAAAATATTCGGGGCAACACCGAAAACCACGCCGATAGATGCTGATTCGATTGCCGGAATTGACTCTGCCGCGTCGAATGTTGTAACGCGCTGGACGTTCGCCAATATTTGGATTTGGATACAATCCAAGATCCATGGTGCGGCCAATAAAGACACCCTTGTCGATGCGGATAAAGTCGCCATTGTGGACACCGAAGCGTCAAACGTTACGAAAACCACGACCTGGGCGAACATCAAGGCAAAAATAAAAGCCCTGCTCCCCGCGACCATTGAGGCGGGAACCGCAACCACGACCCCGCTGGACACAAGCATCGTTCCGGGCGTTAAGGCCGATCACTCACTGCTATATTACACGTGGGCGAATATCTTTGCCGCGATATGGACACGGCTCGGCGGGCTTATCGCGGGCGGGGCAAACAAGGCGACCATCGTAGACGCTGATAAAACCTCGCTGTCCGATTCGGCAGATACCAACGCCACGAAATACGCGACTGCCGCAAACTGGTTTACGTATATTTCCGGCAAGCTCTACGCGTGGATCGTAGCACTCACCGCAAAAGACACCCCGGCAGACGCGGACGTGTTGCACTATGCGGATACCGTAGGCGCGGCGAGTAAGAAGATCACGTGGGCAAATTTCAAGACTGCACTCATCACCGCATTCAAGGCAACCGCCGCTAGCCTTGTCACAGGCACAAGCGATGTGCTTTTCCCCACCGTCAAGCAACTCAAAGACGCCACGGCCCTTGCCGATTTCTTTCTCACCAAGCGCACAAAGATGCCGGATGGGGCGACGGAGGTCGAATACCAAGATGAGTTTGCCACCGTTTACGGGTGGGCAAAAAACTCAGGATCGGGAACCGTTGGGGTGTCCGGTGGGCGACTTACGGTTGAGGCAGCTTGTAATGGTATATATAAATCTATCGCTGGATGCTTGGGCAAAAAGTTGCTGATAAAAATGAACGCGCCGCTTGGTGGTACGTTTGTTTTTGCGGTTGGGGGAAATCAGGGCGCTACTGTGGTATTGCCCGCATCATCTGTCGATGCTGTTTTTATTGTGCAACTCCCAGCTTACGCAGGATCAAATATATTAGGTATTTCCGTAACAGGGGTTGCGTTTAGCATAGACGCCTACTGGATCGGCGACTACTCCTACCTCCCCGGCTCCCTGTCCGAAGAAGCGGCCAGAATAGCCAACCAGTTAGGCGACACGCCCGGAGTAGGTGCGGCGGCAAGTGGGGCATTTACAATAAACAGCACACAGCCAGCAGATAATTCAAAAGTTACTATTAGCGGGAAGGTTTATACCTTCCTCGCAAGCGGGTCTACGCCAACAACAGAAGGTGATGTGGTAAAGTCATCCGTAAGTGCCATCAGTACGTTACAGAGGCTTGGGATTGCAATAAATCGTCAACAGCCAGGAACGTATGACGGCTCTGTCTATAAAATAGCAGCACCACACCCACTGGTCTATGTGCCTAATCCTACCTCGGCAGGAGCCGCCCTACCGCTAATTGCTGGTCAGGCTACTGGTGCCGGTGCAGTACAGACGTATGTAAATTCTGTCGGCATACTGGGCAACACGATAGCTATATCCGCAGAAGCGGGAGCAAACCTCACAGCCTCCGGCACTACCCTTGCTGGCGGCGTGGACGATGCGGGGGCGAAGGCTAAAGCGCAACTCGGCCCGGCTATTGGTGCAGGGGCGACTCCCGGCGCAATGCCTACGCGCACATCGACATCAATTATCGGATATCGCGGTGTTGCTGACTGTGCATCAGGCGCACAGGTTACGCTTCCGGCTGGTGGTACGTGGATGTTCAGGGTGGCAACATATGGGGCTACTTACAACAGCGTTATGGCAGGCACAGCGGCGGGGGGCCTTATGTCAGGAACCGCTTCTGCCAATCTGAGAATGTTCTACGAGAGGATAGCATAATGGAAACCACAGGCTATGAAATTATCGAACGGCGGGACGATGGGAGCTTTGTCATTCTCAAAGACGGCTCGCCATTTCATGTTTGCCCGGAATACTGCCCGGAACTATGGGCGGCAGTAAAGGCTCAAGACACTGTAAAAATGTAGTTAAAAAGGAACACCCATGGGCGTACTTACCATCCTACGGGATGCAAGGTAATTTAGGGGCGGCTAATCACCGCCCTTATTTATTATTTTCAGCGTCGGCTATGACTCTCTTTGCATTCTGGATAAAAGCCTTGTCGATATTTTCCCATGTTCCCACTCGCTTCATAGCTTCCTCATGCCAGTGATGAGCTTTAACGCTCTGCGACTCATGTCCTAGTGTGCGGATCATTATGATGGGCCGGAATGGTCGAGCATTTCCAGGCGCAGCCCTCTTGCCTTTATGCGGGCGGCCTACGCGGTAATAGATACCAGAAGGCAACGCGAAAAACTTGTATTGGCCTGCTTTTGATTTTGCCCCTGGCCCACTTCCGAATTCCTCAACAGATCCACGAGGGCCAAGACGCAACCGCTTCGGGATAGGCGCAAGGATATTTCCTCCTCGCCCTTTCGTTGTCGGCATAAGTACAAATTTAGATCCAGGCTTCGGGCGCTGAATACCGCCATACTCAAGGAGGGGCAAATAGGGCGACACTGATCCAGATACCGCACTGATCCGGTCAAGGTTTTGTTTGACAGTGTATGTTTTATTATAACTAGCGGCCTTTGCTGTTTTCTCATTGGCAGGGTAAAATCGCATCGAGTTTTCAGTGTATTTGTTTCTGATTTTGAAATACTTCCTGAGGTTTTTTATAGCTTCAACGTGCGCGAATCCTGCAACCGTATTTATGGCGCGGGCGGCGGCTATGTTAATGCCCTTGTCTATTTTTTCAAGGGCTTTGAAATAGGGCGCTGTCTCGGATGTTACTCGCAACATGGTATAAGTATAGGCTTATGGTGGAGATAAAAAAAGCCCCTCAAAAGAGGGGCGCTGTAAGTGAGTCGGGGATGCCAGAGAGATCAGAACAGGTCGGAGGAATCCGACTCAGGGGCTTGGCCTTCGGGTTGTCCTTCGGGGGCTGGGCCGTCCTGTACGAATACGCCGTCTTCCACAGTCTCGGGCGGGACTGGCTCTGCGGCCTTCGTGTTTTCGGGCGAGGCTGCGGGAGCTATCTTCGTCGCCACCTTATCCAGCCGTGCCCCCATGCGTTCGGAAACGTTCGCGGAAGGCCGCTCCGCTGGCTCATCCGGGGCGATTGCCTCATCATCTGCACTCATTGCCATGGCGAGCCCTTCGGCTTCGGCGGCGGGGCGTTTTAGGAGCTTCTTGGCCGCAGTTTTCGCATGCATGTCCATGATGCTCTTTTTGTACGCCGGGGAATTCGTGTTTCCGTAATTGTTCTCGATGGCTACCACTTCGGATTGGAGTACAAAGGGAATTTCAACCCGCCCGTCGATGTATTCGAGCTTGGCATACCACGCCACGAGTTTTCCGCGATCGCTGAGTGGTTCGACGATATGCTTGTATGTTCCGGCTGCGTTGTCAACCGAAAACTTGTCATGCTCGTAGATCGGGGTCACGAGCGGGATGTATCGCAGGACTGCCCCTGGACCGTGAGCGGCGACGTAGGCAAGGCCTTGAGCCGATGGCATAAGGACAACCTTGCCGCCCTTCGGTACAAAATAAGCATGGGGGAATTGTCCGCCGATTTGAAGGCCCATCGTTGAGGCTTTGGCTAGGCCCTGGTAGACCGAAAAAAGCCCGGTACGGCTGTTGATGATATCCTTGAGGTTGTCATCATTGCCGATGGATACGATGGCGCGTTGCATCCAGGTTGAGAAAGTAGCCTGGACGTTGGGGGCGGCTATCGCCATGATGCGCGATCCCATGGAGTCGGCTATGGTGTCAAGACCCTTGCGGCCAGTAACGACCATTGCGAAGAATTCGCCCTCTGATTGGTTTGATCCGGACGCGACCTGTGTCGCCTGAGTTGCGGGGGCGGCTTGCGGTTTTTCAGTACTCATGTGTTTTCCTTTGCAGTTTTTATGTCTTTTCGATCCACTTTCCGAGGTCTGCCCCTCTTTCTGTCTGTCTTTGGCATGGAAATTGCTTCACAGATTAACCCGGCCTTGAGTTCGTGGCATAGATAATGCAGTGACCAGTTTTGTATCCATGCGTAGGTCAGGGCCCGGCCATGTGTGTTACTGAAGGGGTGGAGGTTAAAAAACAATCGGCCTTCCTCGCCCTTTTGGATAAACTCATCGACGGTTTTTACCGGATCGCCTACGGTGTATTTTGCTTTTGGCATTACTTCACCTTGGCCAATTTTGAGGCATGGCCGCGTTTTGACTTGGACGCATTCAGCGACCTATGAATTGCCGTCTTGATTATCTCATCGGTTCGAGCGTCGTACTTTGCGCGGTGATTTCTCACAAGCTCCCTCGACCAATTTGCGAAGGGGAAAACCCTATCGATGAGCGAGAGAGCCCAGGGACGGCGATACCGCTTTGCTCTGGCCGCTTTCTGGTCGCCCGCAACCTTGTTTACTACCTTCGAGATTTCCCGAAGATGCCTATCCTTGCCCATGTCCACCTCCTAATTGGCTTTTATCTTCGCCGGCCTGAGTTCACGGCGCTCCGATCTTCTGATATACCCGCCCTGATCCAGTTTCGCGTATAGCTCCGGCTCCTTTTCCTTGATATCCGAAAGCGACACGCTGGCCGGGTTATTCTGCACCCATGAGGATGCCAGTTTTACACCTTCTGGCGTAGTCAATACAGAGTTTTCACCGATGAGGATACCCAGGGCGTTCTTTATATCGTCGCGCTCTGCCTCTGCTTCTTTTAATCGCCCCGATGCCTTCCAGTATCGGTCGATCATGTCCCTTGCTCTTAGTTCATCGTCCCCGCCAATCATGGCCGTTTTGTCCACGGGCACCGGCCACATGGTAGCGACATCCGTCCAATCTTCGGGCTTTGGGGGAGTCTTTGATAGAACTAAATCCCATAGCCGCTGACCAAGGGCAAGGCACTTTTCCTGTATTCTCGGGTCTGCGATAATTGGCCCATACTCTCGCCATTCGCCCGTATCAATGAGTACGACTACCCACCCGATCCGCACGTCATAGGTCAATAGCTGCCATTGCACCTGCAAAAATACCGCAGCCGGGAGGCCGTTTTGTGAAAAATCGGAGCGAGAATAGCCCTTGTCTGGATCTTCCTCGTCACGTTTTGCGCCGAAAAATCCCGCTGATTTGGCTTCGATGATAGCTGGCTCGTCATCACCGTCTACGAGTAAATCCACATGACTCAGCGCCCAAGGCCATTTTGGATGTTTGCAGGCGGTATTTGTTTTGTACTGGCCGCAAGACTTACCCCTGATTTTATACGCTAGGTACTCATCCGCAACATCCCTTCCGTAATGCTTCTCCACCCACCGGGCAAGGATAAGCGGCTCAAGACGATGACCCCAGTCGGCTCGCTCTCCGGCTGGATCGGGCGGATCCATACCCATCTTGCGCCGCCATAGCATATAGGGAGTTCGGCCATATTTCAGGGTAAGTCCTGCAAGCGTAGGAATATCAGATGAGCCGATCCCTTGCGCTCGCTCGGCGTGAAAATCCTTGCCTATTTTGGTATAGCGGAACATTTACCGGGCCTGTGCGTACTTGTACACATTCAGCCCGATATACACATCCTGGCCGTTGAAATTGATTTTTTTGTTGCCGGATGTGCTGGCAAGGATAATCGACTTGCCGGACTTTGACGGCTGGCCTTGCGTTGACAGGTCAACCTCAATGAGCATTTTCGTACCTTCGACGGTGATTTTTGGTTCCATGTGTGCCACCTCTTACAGCCGACGCCTTATCGCGTCCGCGCTTATCCACAATATACACCCGCCCCCGCACAGTGTCAATACATAATAAAAAAATATTTACCGCGCCCCGGCGGTTCTGCGCTCTCTCCAACTCCACGCCCATTCGCTCCATCCGTCCTTATAGCCTACCGCACGGGCTAGACTTTTCACCGCTCTTTTATCAGTGGCCCGCATAGCCGCCCCTAGTAGCATCTTTTGCCGGGTCTTGGCATCGGCCCCCATAGCCCGGACATACAGAGCGGCCAAGTCTCGGGCCTCACTAGCTCCCACTCCGGCCTCGATGAGCTCGCCTTCTATCACGCGCAAGGGTCGAGCACGTCCGGCGTCCGGCTCCCGCTCCTTGAATTCAAAACCGCAAGCGGGGCATACTTGTACGCCACCCGGCCAGACTCCATAGCAGATAGGGCAAGTCGTAATCGATGGCGGTTTTTCGCCCCTGTCCTTCCGACTCTTGGCCTCAAGGCTCCATTCGCGTTCCTCTAACACGTGGCCGTGCAAGTGATAATTCCCCGCATGATCGAGGATAATCGCATCATCTTTGCCGGGTGATAACCTCAACGCCCTGCCCGCCTGTTGTAGGTAGAGCGCAAGGCTGGCCGTCCTTCGAAGCAAAATAGCTCCTGCCATGACGGGCACGTCCACGCCCTCGGATATCACGTCGCATGAACATACAACGTCAAGGGAGCCATCGGCCAGGCCTTGGAGCGCCGCCTTCCGCTCTGTCTTGGGCATGCCGCCTTCGACTACAGCGGCTTTATACCCTGCCTGGATAAATTGCTCAGCCATGAGGTGGGAATGCCTAACCGAGACGCAAAAGCATACCACGGGCAGATGGTCTAAATGCTTGCGGTAATGGTCGATCACGTCGCCCACAATAGCCCTGCGGCTCATGGTCTTTTCCTGCTCGTCCTGGCTAAAATCACCGCGCTTGACGTGGTATTTTGCGTCTATCTCATGGGGTGGCCTAAAAAGCACCGGGCGGGCTAGGTAATTATCTGCAACCAAATCCGCTATCGTAGGCCCCTGAACCATGACGTTGAACATCTCGCCCAGGCCGCGCCCATCAAGGCGCTCAGGGGTTGCTGTGAAGCCAAGGCGGGGGACATCGGACCAGAAGTCAAAAATCTTGTGCCAGGTCGGGGAAATACTATGGTGACAATTATGTACTAATATTCCATTTGCGAAATAGTTTTCATTGCCTTCTACGTGGAAATTATAGACCTTATTTTCTCTAGGCATCCATTCAGGCTTCGATCTACTTCCTGGTTTGTAAATCTCAATACTTTCCACCCGAGAAAATTCAATACGGCCTCCTTTTTCGCATCCTTTTCTTTCATTATTGGCCGCAAATGTCCATTCCCATCTATCTCTATTCCTATTTTCAGGGTGTTGTTTCCAAGATCCAGTTTGTATGCTGAAGGTATGTTTTTGAAATAAGGCCTTGCATCTTTCGTATTTACGGCATATTCCATTTGCCACCCTATCGCGGAATGAACGGATATTTGTTGCGGAGTTAATTTCCCATTTCCTCCGCGCTCCTTGAACTTTTTTCCCTTCATTTTTGCCTGCATTTTCTCTTTTATTCCAGGCATTGCCATCGGGTTTTTTTCTTTCATCCTTAACGATAATATTTCCCTTCTCGCTAGGTTTGTTCTGCGCATGATTTTCGATGATCTTTCTGAAGCGACTTTCTCCCGGCATTCGTCCGAACAATAGGCACTTTTTCGTCTTATTGCTGCCAGGTGCGAAGCTCTTTTTTCGTATATTGCTTCCTTCCCGCATACTGAACAATAAATTTTCGGTAGTTGCTTGATTGTTTTGCTTCTGTATTCCGATCTGCATTTTATCGAGCAATATTTGTAATCGTGATCCAGGTGCTTTCGGTCTGGGATAATCTCTATTTGGCAATTTATACATTTCATGTGTATCACTATACAACAAAGCATCATGCAATGTAAATGACTTGGCAGAAACATAGCCTTTACCGTTGACAAAGAATGGGTGATTTTCAGTGCATACTATTTCAATTCCGTTTGAGGTAGTTATTTTGTATAGACTGCCTTCATATTCCCTTGAGTATACGTCTAAAACTTTTTTGTATTCTATGCAATTTTTTGAATGATTGAAAGACCGGACCGTATCGCCTTTTTGTATACATGCAATATCTGTGCCATCTATAAGAGTTCCAGCAGGAAAACACTCATCCGATATTATCAAATCAGGCCTACGCACAAGGGACAGCCTACGGATAAGTGTCCCTACCATTGCCACCTGGACGCTATCGCGGGTAATAGGCCTACCCGATGCCACTTGTCCGGATACAACGCCCAACTCGTAGAGCTTTTCGAGGGTCTGTTCCATTATCTCTTGACGGTGCACAAGGATCATTACCCTATTAGTTTTCGACGTGGCCTTTTGTGCGATATCAGCAAAAATGCGCGTCTTTCCGGAGCCAGTTGGAGCAACTACGAGTATCTTTTTCTCACCGGCCCGGAGGTGCACCTTGACTTCATCCTCTATTTTATCCTGGTACGGGCGTAGCTTTACCATGTTAGGCCCCTGAGGGAGCGGCTAGCGGATCGGACAAATCAGCGCGGTTGACGGGCAAAATATCTACAACATCAGAGTCAGTGCGCTTGCGGGCGATATAGGGACGGCCTCCAGCATCGAGCACAAGACGGGCGAAGTTTTGTTGCTTGTCCGATAGCTTATTATATGCGTCGGTCTTGGCATCGATGGCCGTAAAAACAGCCACGCGCTCGCCTATCATGTCCGGGGTTATGGTAACTGTCTGCCAGCCTAGACAGTCAAATCCGCCAGGGGAGAAAAGCCCGAAAGACTGCCAGCGAGGATCTATCACCTCAATGATATGGTGGGCACCATTACGGCCCGAGGTGTCGTACTCGTTTATAATCTGCCGCTTTGGGATCATATAGCCCTCGGCTATCGAGTTTATCGAGAGTCGCCACCCCATAGCGGAAGCATCCATAAGGGCTTGACGTAGGACGGTAGTGTGTAGGCTGGACATGGGGGATCTCCTTAATAGATTATTGTTATGTACTAATTCCCAAAATGCTCAACCTCGGATATCCATTCGTCAAGTCGATTATAAACTGATTTTATATCTGGCAGAATTTCGTTGTCTGATGTGAATTTACTCGGCTCTAGTTTCAAAATTTCAATACCGTTGAGTTTGAAAACTATTGCAGGAGATGGTGATCTTTGTATTATTATTTCAGCTACCTTGTCATATTCTTTGCCTGATATTTCCGTTAAACAACTTATGTAGAATTCTCTTTTCATTTTTCTTTTGCCCCTTTATCACTTTTCGCCTTACAAGCCAAAAGCACATCCTGCACCATATCGGCGGTCACATGCGGCCAGGGTACAGAGTCGGCCACGTTGCGAAGGTAGGACGGATCAATATCCCATGCGCCGGAGCCGGAGGGGAGGTCAAGGGTCATGGGGCTGCCTCCTTCATCATCGCCTTGAGTTCCGCCATGCGCTCCTTGAATGGCGCGTCCGGCTGCCCTGATCCGCCACAAAGTGCAACCGCCCCTGCGTATGTGCTGTACTCTGCCTGGATGTAGGGCAGGGCCTTGGATTGCCATGCCTCTAGTTCCTTGATGCGGGATTCGGCGGTAGTAGCGCGTTGCTCAGCTAGTTTTAGATTCTTGATAAGATTTCGCACTATTTCAATCGATGTTTTGCCTGCGTTATCTTCTTCAACAAAGTCGATTTTGGCCCTAAAGCACATGTAGGTAATTGCGTCGTGTGCCTTTCTTTCTTCATCCCGCTGTTGCTCGGCTTCCGTGAGTTGTTCCTGTATCGTCACAATGAATGCTCCTTTTTATAAGTAAAATACGCATTTGATGCTTCTTGTTCGGTATCAAATAACCCTAAATATAAATGCTGACCATTTAGCTGTATGTTTGATTGCCATCTTTTCCATCTTTTTTCATAAAAACATCCCGGCAGTCGTCCCTCTCTGTGCATTTTTTGATTAAGGTTATTTTCCCTATATGAAACAACTCTTAGATTGCTTATTCTGTTATCGTTTCTTGTTCCATTCACATGATCAATATGACCATTTGGCCATTCACCATATACATAAAGCCATGCTAGTCGATGAGCTTTGAAATTTTTATCTTTATATTTTATGTATTGATATCCATCTGTATTCAAATATCCCGCAACACATCCTGTCCTATGGTTGTATCTACCTTTTATTATCCAGATAAAAGTACCAGTATCTTTGTCATAAGACAGCAAAGACATAACAATTTGTTGATTGAGTAATTTTTGTTTTTCTTGTGTTAAGGCGTTCATTGTTTTGCCTTCAGGACATAAATTTTATTAACTGTTTCAGGTGTTGCTGTCCTCCTTCCTTGCTCTAGAGCTTCCAGAAGTCCGGGGCTAATTCCAATCTTTTGTGCAAACTCCCCAACCCGCAACCCTAGAGCCTTTCTGATTGCCTTTATCTCTTCTGGTTTCATGCGTACCTCTTGCTATTATAATACAACAACTACAACAATATATCAAGCCCCTGTTTCTCCTTCGATTGCGGGCGGGGCGGGAAGTGGTTGCCAATGTGTGACATTATCATGCACAAGCCAGTTTACTTCCTCGTATTGATTGCACTCGTACCAGCCCTCTGGTAGCCAGTAGCAGTCAGCCTCTTCGTCGTAGATGCTTATCTCATCTTCGCAACTACCTTCCGAACCCTTTGGTTCAGCATGAAACGCACGGATAGGAATCTTTAGGTTTTCCAGCTTGACTATTACAAGTTTGTCACCTTCCGGCAACCTCTCCTTGACGCTTATCCACCGCTGTTTCTCAACCTGCTTGCGGAGGGCGATTACCTCGTCACGGAGGGCTTTGACTTCTGACACTGTCGGCATATCGCCCGTTCCCTGACAATGTGGGCACTGTTCCTGAACCGGGCAGAATCCTGGGTTGCAATTTCCTGCTTCGTCATGGGCGTTGTCGTCCATTGAATGCTGGTCTGTATATCCCTTTCCATTACAAGCTGGACATTTCACTTTGTGGCCCCCAGTGCGGCTTGGTCGATGCAGTCGATTGGGTTGTCTGTGTTTTGGATTATCCCGCCGTCAACCAGACCAAAATATTGCATAGGCAACTTCGCGATAAGCTCCTCTAGGTGATCATGGGCTTTAGCCAGTGCATCCCGTGCCTCTTTCAGTAGCGCATCCCTCGGATCAGGCTGGCCCTGCGTGATGGCGAGGCGAAGGGCGTCTTCATGCTTGGAATGGACTGCGCCATCAATAATGATCCAGTCATTTTCAAATTCGTTGAGTGCGTGAACCGCCTTCTCCGCGCACCGTGCCGATTCATCTTGCCGGATGGCTAGGTCGCGGGAGGTGACTTCGCTAAGAAAGAAATCATTGATCGCTTTTATGGCCTTGTCACCTATGGCGTATCTGCCGGGATCAATTACACGCTCAATAAATACTTCCGCGCTTTCCATACCTACTCCTTGGCTCGTTCGGCAAGCTGGATCTTTTTCACGTGAGAGCTTCTAAACCAAAATGAATCGCCACACTGATAGTATCCGGCCTCGTGGTTGTTTCCTTTTATCAAAACACCAGTAACAGAGTCTCCTGTGTTGAAAAAGGCAGTTATTTCTTTATAGAGATATGTTTCAAGCTTCTCTCGCTTCATACCTACTCCTTGGGTTTTTCTACGGGAATGCCCTTTATTTCATAATGGCTATACTTCTTATCTGCAATTACAAGTAGTGCTTGAAATCCACAAGCACAACCGAAGTGAACTGATTCAATACTCCCGCCAAAATTGCCACCATGGAAATTGCCATGTTTTTTGCATATAGGACAATTCATTCCCATTGTAAAATCCATCTTATTACCCCCTTATTGAATAGCCACGCTCGCTAGCTATTGCATCAATTTGTTCTCTAAATTCTTTAGGCGAAACGCCAAGCATCGAATATGTTGAATACTGCATAAACATATCTTGAAGCATTCCCCACTCAATCGCCCTTGGCACTTGCCGCGCATAGGCGGCGATTAAGGCAAGGGCTGTTTGATGTGCCTTGGGCTTCAAGTCTGGTTCTACATTGAAAATACCTTCTAAGACGTTTATCACTTCTACTGCATCCTCCGGCACTTCTTGCGGGGTGAGGAGGGAGAGGGCGGCTTTTAGTTCGGCTTCGATAGCAACTTCTTCTTCCCACCCTTCAGCCGTTTCATGTGCTTCATTAGACCACTTTTTCAATGCCTCTTTTATCTTCTCCGCCACTTCCTCGGTCAAAATTAGTGCCTTCATCGGGGAGCCTCCGGGGACGTATATGGTTTTGGTTCTTTCATCCACGCAATAACATCGTCTGTATGCGATGAATATTCCGGAAGCACACACCAATAGATATTGCCTTTAGGATATTCCACGCAATCGGCTTGCCTAACTTGTCGACCAAACGAAGTCCGCAAGGTCACAAGATATCTTCCTCCGGCCTTTTTTGGTTTAATGGTTCCCCACATCTTCCTACTCCTTTATCACTGCTTCCGCGCTCTCGCGGTCAGGTGCGATAGTTGCACGGTCGATATCCATCATTTCTATGGTCGCAATGGCGAATGCCGCCATTTTCAATAGATCCTTTCGCGACCAATCGTTAAAATAAAGCTGTGTTTTGCGCTTTCTTCGATCAAGGAAAACCTCGTGAAGAATGGCGAATTGACGCTTTATGGCCGCTATCTCGACGGGTGTTTCCTCGTAAAAAGCGTACACAAGCGAAACATCCTCAAGGCAGCCAAGCTTGAGATCTTCAACGCCGTATTCCGGTGATTGCACCATTATTTTACCCATGCCTCTGCCTCCTCTTGCGTTGGTTTGATTACTATTTTTCTGTGACCATCGATGTCGTAAATCGCCTTCCACGGCCCGCACGGAAACGTCCTGCCTGAGTAGATCAGCTTCACCTCGCCGGGCAGATCGAAGCGCAGTACGGATACCACGGCAAGCAGTGCCACGCAGAGCAAGACGGCTAGGAATATGGCCGATATGGTTTCAAGGGTCTTGGTACGGTCAAGGTGTCGGCTCATAGGTGCTCCTTGCGGGTGTTCTTCAAGGCTTTATACTCATCGATGAGGTTGCGAAGGGCTTTTATTTCGTCGCCACGAATTCGGATAAAAAAGCTATCGCCCGGATTTTCTTTTGCGTATGCCTCCAACCTGTTGCAAAAATACTCAGGCGTGGCTACTTCAATTACTCGCAATGCCATATCCTCTCGCCTCCTCTCTAAAAATTCGTCCAGCGCCTTTTCATTAGCCAGGTCATTCCGATCCTTGAAGTCTTTAACCTCATCAGAGGTATAAAGCTCGGGAGGGTTTAGGCGCTGTTCACCCGATAAAAAGTAACTTATCTGCATACCCAAACAATACACCCACCCGCGCAAGGTGTCAAGCATAAAATAAAAATATTTTTATACACCGATATACCCATACACCGCCACGCCCCTATAAATACCTTTCCGCAAACTGATCCCACCCCAAAAGTCTAGCCGTCCTACGTCCTAGCGAGAATCGCACCTGTAGGCCGCCTCCCGTATAATTGCGGCATATCGGATTGCGTTTTATCTGTGCATCATAGCCCGATGAGTAGGGCGTATCGGCCAAGAGCTCTGATATGGCGTCTGATCTTGTGCAAATTCCTATCCTCTTTTCACCTTCAGCTATCGGATCGGACGGCCTGAATAGCCGTATTCCTACCCGTGATAGTATCTCAGTAGCAAGACGCCCGGACTCTTGGCCGTCAAATATATGCAGGGCTGAGTCGTTGAGTAATTCAGCTATCGTGCGGGAGGTCTTTTCATCGGTCATCATCGACGCGGCCAGGATGTGTTCTACAACTCGATCCTCATCCTCTACCGTCTCGCCTTTCTGTTTATACCGGGCATCTACTAGCGGCATAAGCCACTCCATACCGTCGGCTGTCTGTATTGTCTCATTGGACTGAATTGCCCATGCCGCCGAGAGTATCGGAGCCCAAAGATCGGCATCCCTGCGCCCGTCGAGTATCGGGGTCAACGTATCGCGTAAATATTCTATATCCTGCATGATGCGGGGCAGGGCGTGGAAAATACGCCGCAAGTATCGGGCAGGCTCTTTCATAGCTGGACCGTAGAGCCTCTTTGATTCCGCTATTTTCCTGTCCTCGTTTTTAGGCGGGGATAGTTCCACGGATATAATTCTGGACGCTATGGCCGCGCCTTCTTCTGGCATATTTATAGAGGCGAAGGCAAAGCAAGACCGGATTAAAAAGGTCTGTGTACCCGTACCAGACGCCATAGTAACGCGGCCTGATCCATCGCCGGCTGCGTTGCGGGCTAGGTCAAGTATCTTTGACACGTTTTCCTTGGCTGGCCGTGATTTCGGTTCCATTTCATCGAGGATAACAGGCCTGGCGTCCATGTTGAGCGTGCGCCTAATCCCTGCCTCAGTGTCCTTACCAGATCCGCAATGTGCGAAGGGTCCACATATCGGCTTTACAAGGTTTTCAAGGACGTAGGTCTTGCCCGTGCCTTTGCGCCCGGATAGCCATAGATGAGGCCGCCAAGAGAGGATACCGCCGAAGGGGGCTATAAGACTCCACCCAAGAGCCGCAACGCTCTCAAGGGGCCTAGAGAAACCCTGAGCGTCGAAAAGCTCTTGTAGTCGCCTACCCTCATCGGCTGTTGAGTCATCGCCCTGCATGGGCAGGAAATTGACCTTGCTTCTCAAGTACGCGGCCTGACCTGCATAGCCCTCAAGGGGAATGGAATGGCCGTCAAGGGTAATTATCTGCCCGCCATCGTTTATAATTATCTCGCCACGGTCGATCCACACGCCCGATCCTCTGAGGTATTCAGGGTCGAATAGGCCTGCCTTGGCTTGCATCTCCATAATGAGCTCTTGGGCGTGAGGTAGGTCTATGCCGCCATTTTTATTTACAGCGCCCTGGATAGCCCACCATGCCAGGGACCCTGTAAGCTCTTGGAGCATCGAGGTCGTAAAAGCGCCCTTGCGGATGGTGACTTCCTGCTGTTGCCCGCCTTGTAAAAAGTGATAGGACTCTGCATCATAGCCAAGACACCGGAAGGGCTGGCCTACGATATCCTCAGGGCGGTCTGAGTCGTAATCGGAGGGGGGGAGATCGGGCGTGTCCTGTTCTGTGTCGTGATCTTCAAGAGGGGCGCTAAGGTCTGGCTGCTCTTGGGATACGGTAGGACACTCGGCTATAAACTTCGCCGGGTCTATGCCCTCGCCTATCGCGTCGGCTATGTCCCAGCCGTCTTTTTGCTCGGCATATTTGCTCGTATTAAGAAGAACGGCCCCAGGTAATTTACGCACTATGTGAAGTCCGGCCACCATTCCGGGCTGCTTGTCCCATGTAAAAAATACTTCGCTCTTGTCTTTTTTATAGTCAGCATCCGGCCAGATAAAAACCACGCCACGGCGGGCGGCTTCTATGAGGGGTGAAAAATCGGTTTTGTCAACGCTTGCACACCCGCTTGACCATGTTGTAAGTATCCATCCGGGTATTTTTACACTTGCGCACTTCTCGCCCTCAACGATGAGTATTTTAGTCGCCGGGGTAGCCTCTGCGATATGGTGGAGGTTAAACAGTGGTCGACCGTCCTTCATGGGCTGGCCTTCGCGCCATTTTATGCCGTCCCAATAGTAGGGGATAACGTCTTTTGATCCGTCCGGTTTATTAAAGCGGGCGACACAGAAAATAACTCGCCCCTTTTCGTCGTGGTACTTCCATCCGGCAACGGGTGTACCGTGTTTTTCAAGGGAAAAATCGGAGTCGATAAGTATTTTAAGTAGCTTTACTTTATCTGCAGGGACGGGGTATACGGCGCGGGGTTTTTCCGCTTTTGGGGGCTGTGCGGGTGCTGGGGTAAAATCGGATACAATGCCACCTGATGCCTTAACTATCAATTCAGCGGCTTTGGTTGGACTAACCTTGTGCATTTCGGATATAAGGTGGATAAAATCACCTTTTGACTTATCAGCGAAGTCGAAGTATCGGCCATCGTCTGCCACATGAAAAGATCCAGGCAATTTGTCGGCGCGTAAGGGCGAGCATACCCAATATGAGTCGGCGTCCCATTTGCCACCAGGGAGCATTGACTCGATGACTGACCGAGACACCCGCGCACGGGCATCCTCGAAAACCTTTTTCATGGGGCCACCCTTAACAACTAGAGCCTGTATAAAAAATTATACCTGATGAATATCCGATAATACAGCCAACGCCTCAACATACGCCGCCGCTTGGTGATACTTCGGCCAGTAGCCGAAAACCTTGCGCCCTATCTTGGCCTCAATGCCTATGTGTCGATAGCCTAGCACCGCGAAGGGAAGCCGGGTCACTGGATCACCACGCACTGAGACACGTACAAGGGATTTGTCCCGCTCGTGGCCTCTGGTATCCAGCCACAACACGCGGGGACATGCAAAAAGGATAGCGCGTCGGGGTACGTCTGTCGATAGATAAAAAAGGAGCGCAATCGCGGCACCCATGGAATACCCTGCGAATACCGTTTTCATGCCCTTGTCGATTTCGGCTAAAACTTGCGCCCTAGCCTCTGTAAAACGCTTCCAATAGCCGCCATGAACGCCGTGGATCGGCCAGATATCGAAGTTCTTTTTCCAGTCATCCTGTGAGCCTGTGGGCTGGAAAAACACGTACTGCGTCTTTTTGCCCGCTACGTCGGGGATTACTTCGATCCGGTATTGCGTATCGGTCCCAGCTGTTTTCCACTCACCGGATATGGAGCGGTTGAAAAGGTCGAGGGGGGTCATTTGTCGTCCCCTTGCTTCCTGCAAGTTTCGCACTCGTAGAGCCCTTTTGAATTGGGCTTGCACTCCGCGCACTTTTCCCGCTGGGCGCTGTTGGATTCATCAAGGTAAGGATTTGATTTGTAAACATACGCCCCGTGAGGCCCTACATGGAAAAGCGAAGCAAAGCAGAATCCGAAAAAGAACGCCACGCATACCAGAAGATAAATCATAAACATCTTTCGCCACCTTTGGCCCTTCGGCCTGTATAAAAAATATTACACCATCCACCCTTTGCGCTTCATCTCATCGACTACAAGGCCGATATCTTCCATCTTGGACAGGCCCGATGCCCGCATAACCACAGCTTGAAGGATCTGGTCTGTAGCCCCGCCCTGGCCGCGTAGCCTTTGGATTTCGTTTTGTCCGGCTGCCGAGTCTGCCCAGTCATGGGCGCTTTGCGCGTAGAGCTTGACCGGGATGGTCTTGCCTGCCTTGCCATTTGATTTGCTCATGCTGTGACTCCTTGGGTCTGCCCTTGTGTCTGTCTTGGGTGCCTGTGAATTAGCCTGTGATGTGCCACATACGCGGCCTTTGCCGCCTTTACTTCCTTGGTCGGCTCTACCGCCGCCTGACTAATACTCGGCACCGATCCAGGGACGATACCTAGCTCACGAGCCTTATCCTCAACACCCTGCCTTTTTCGTGCTGCCCTCTTGTATTTAGGAGGATCGGCAAGCAAGACAAAAGAGTCTGCGACCTCTTGGGCCTCTCGTGCGTCCCGATCTGCAATGATGTGCCGTACGCCGCCGATAAGGATATCCATATCAAGGCCAGCCGTTGCTGTCCATACAGAGAGCACCCTATCATTTCGCATGAAAAAGGCCTCTGCTATTGATCGTCTGCACTGCGCATTAAAAGATACACGCTTCTGGCCTGAATAAACGCCATCCCGCTTCGCTTCTATATAGAGGCTTTCGCAAAGGCCTTCGAGCGCCGATTCTATGACGCTCCTGGCTAGGTTGCGATATCCTGCAAACCACGAGGGGAGAATATCATCATATACCATCGGGAGGGCTTTCTCTGCGGCGGTATAATTGGCACTCATTTCAAGGCCTCTTTGGTAGCCCCTATTTCGGGAGCTGAGGTGGGCTCGTCTTGGGCAGGGGGAGGGCCAAGAGCCCGAACGTATACAGGCAGGCCGATTCGGTCAAAAATGGCCCGATGGCGACATGCTTCGCCTTGAAATGAGCGCGTACCTTTTCCTTTTCTTCGGGGCTGGAAAATTTCAAAGCTACTATATAGGTACGGGCCGCGTCGAATTTCTTGACGGCGTCATACGCCACAGCCGCGCTGTCAACTAAAGGAATCATATCGTCATCTTTTTTATCCATAACCACCTCCATTACGCTGTCAGTATACACCCGCCACTTACCCTGTCAAGAGGGAAAATAAAAAATATTTTATAGGTTGGTGTCGTTATCATCTACAACGTCATAATCATAATCATCATCCACCACCTCAGCGCCGCCCTGGGCCTTCTTCGGCTCTTTGCCATATAATACTTCCTCACTGTCGCCTGAGTGCCTTATCTGTCCAAACTCGTTATATCCTAGCTTTGATATGACTATGGTCGGCACCGTGTCAACATACGCCTGTGTTACCCGTACCGTATCGCCTATTTTAAGTCCGGCCAGCTTCAATAGATCCTTGTTTATGATTACCGCAGCGCATCCCGATCCTAGCTTTATGATCTTGCGCTTGACCTGTGGCATCATGATCTTGCCATCTTTGGGCGTACCTAGCCAGTAATTCTCATAGCCAGGCATGGCGTAGACTTTCCTCAAAAATTCCCCTAGCTCGTGCTCGTCTATATACCAGCGCCCGTCCTTCTTTGCCTTGGCCGAATCAAGATACCGATAAGCGTATTTATAGAAGGTTCGCGCCGATATCTCTAAAACCCTCATTATTTTTGTCGATCCAACCGGGAATTCATCGTCACGCATGAACTCAAAACGCGTCATAGCCTCTGAATAGTCTATCATCGAAGTCCTCCTAGATATAGCTTTGCCGTACTTATCTTGTATCCACTTATAGTAAATCACCGTTCATAAACACCACAATATAATAAAGTGTTTTATGTGTCAACAATACTTTCATACAATTGTATGTTATAATCTATATCTCTTTGTTATTATTGTCTGTTCTAAATTATACCCATACAATATAGTTTATAGTTCTAATTGACAACAGGTAGATATAATTAGCAGTTCTAGGATATATCTATTTAATACATAAATGTGTCCTATCCGCATGTAATACAAAAATATAATATATCTTACTATGAACAGTCATATACACAGAATTTCTTCCACCCTTGCAATTCGCTATTATTATTATTTATTTATAATAAAAGAATATATATATATAGTGGCAAGGTGGCTAGGATATATAATGCCACGTACGCGCACAACCCCTAACTATAGATAAATGCCATTGATGAGCATATAAGATTTACTGCCTATGGTAGCATTATGCGCATTTTTTGTGTCATCCTTGCCAGTGCCAAAGATGTATATATGTGATATAGAGTTATGACATAGCTACCTGTGTCGCATAACTAGCACCTAGCATGCCAGTGAGTGGAAATTGAGATAAGTCTTTATGGTATATAGAGCTTGACACCTTGCCAGAGAATGTCATTGACAATATGTAAACAGTACCTTATTATATAAAAAAGGAGAAACAAATGGGAATAGTTTATATCGCAACAAATAGGGAAAATGGAAAACAGTATATTGGATATACATCCAGGACGCTGAGCCAGAGAATAAGAGAGCATAAAAGTCATACTAAAAATAGCATTTTCCATAGTGCCTTAAGAAAATACGGAATAGAAATGTTTCAGTTTGAAAAATTGTATGAATCAGATGATTTATTTTTATTACAAGATAAAGAGATAGAATATATTAAAAAATATAACACAATTACCCCACAGGGCTATAATATCAAGGCAGGTGGAGGGGGTGGAGGTAAGGTTAAGGATGTTGAAATGCTGCACAGAATGAGTGTTTACGGGAAAGCTGGAGTTAATGCTCAAAAAGAAAGAGGTATTCTTGAAAGAACACATGCGTTACTAAGAACTGATAAATATAGGGAAATGGCAAGAAGAAAGACTATTGAGCTATCAAAAGACCCAGAGTACATAAAGAAGTGTAGTAATGCAGCAAGAAAAGCTTGGGATAAAAGGAAAAAATCAATCGAATATATTAAAATAATGAAACAAAAGGAGGGTAAAAGGGAGCTAAAAAGGATAAATAAGGAAAATAAAAGATTGCTTAAAGAAGAATTAAGAATAAAAAGGATTGCTGAAATAGAATCAATACCAAAAAGAAAAGAGTTGCGTGATTCAATAATAAGGGGTATCAGCGAGCACAAGAGAATATATTGTCAAAACAATAATAAGATATATAAATCAACCTATGAAGCATCGGATGATCTAGCAATACCAAGGCCGATGATAATCAGGGTTTGCCAAAATAAAAGATCACATACTCATGGATATGTATTCACGTATATATAGATATAAATATATAGGGTCCTCCGGCGGTTTTAAAAACCGATGAGGGTAGGCATGTGCCGAGATCGGAAGAGC